>Ga0209260_10000016_pt1 | contig 157501 bp, 121 predicted proteins | sample WorMetTypGCAVOLI_FD_187421 | JGI IMG/M metagenome (GOLD analysis project Ga0209260, IMG submission 187421) | Marine gutless worms symbiont microbial communities from Max Planck institute for Marine Microbiology, Germany - Olavius algarvensis... ...
AGCGAAAGCTCGATAATCCGGCCCCTGATCTTTTTAGGCAGTTGGTTCGGATGAGAAGCCGGAATCGGCGGTTTGTCCACCAGGCCTTCGAGACCATGCTCCTGAAAGGATCGTTTATATTCGTAAAACTGGCTGCGAGAGACTTTGTGCATCCGGCAAGCCTTGGATACGTTGCCCGGTTTTTCAGCTAATTGTAGCAAGGTCAGGCGTTTGTGTGCTAACTTCTTAGTTGCGGTCATTGTGTCCTCCTTTGGGTATTATTGTTCGGCAAAACATTTATACCCGAGAGGACGACCGCGCGCCATACCCTGGTCTTCTTTTGGGGCCAGGGATGGCGCTTATCGTCTATCTCAAACTGTTTGGGAAGATCTTAACTTTTTCACACAACTTCATCCAAGATTGGAATCTCTTCAATATTTAGATTTTACGAATCGGGCAACGAGACCTTGGGGTAAATTTATTGAATCAATTAAAGAGTTAAACAAATAGATATTTACAGATACAAATATGCCATTTTTCGGTTAGGCTTCCTACCTGCCTTAACAGGTACCTTGTTGCATTGCCGAAAATTCATCCCATAGATCTTCCGTCAATTACAACCGACTTCGGGCGGCTTGCTTCCGATATATAATGGGCCGATGAGGGCATTATTATGAGCCGGTTCGCTAAAATAGTCAGCTTAATTCTTTGTTTAATGATAGCGCCTGCCTTGGCTTATGCTGACGGTACGGGCAATACCACCTATAACTCATTTACAAAGTCCAAGCGGGCTCTGCTTGAACAGGTCTACCCTGACCACCTGATAACTTTCTATTGCGATAACCCGTTCACCGCAGATAAGGATGTTACCCCGTCCCCTGAAAAGTACACCCCCAAGAATCCAAGCAATAGACGATCCAAAAGAATCGAGTGGGAACACATTGTCCCGGCCTCCCTATTTGGACGGCAGTTCAAATCATGGACAGAGGGTCATTCAGCCTGCGTTAAGAACGATGGTACGACCTACAAGGGCCGTAAATGCGCCGAGAGAACGTCATCTGCCTACCAGTATATGCAAGCCGATATGTATAATTTAGTCCCTGCTATCGGCGAAATAAACGGTCTCAGGTCCAGTTACCCATGCAGGATGATCCCAGGTGAGGAGCGTGAGTTCGGCACCTGTGACATAGAAATCCAAAGCAAGACCGCTGAGCCGCCGCCGGTGAAACGGGGCAACATCGCCAGGACGTACTTTTATATGGATTATGTTTACCCTGGCTTCGGCATTATCAATGACGATAACAGGGCGCTGTTTCAGCAGTGGGCGAGCGATGACCCTGTTGATCAGTGGGAGTGCCAACGGGTTAAGCGGGTTGAGGCTATCCAGGGCAATAAGAACCCATTCGTGAAGTACCAGTGCATTGTGAGTGGGATTTGGTAGCTTTGACCGTCGTCTGTGGGGGTACAGGTCATTTTGCATGGGTGGGGTCTATATTGATACTTGGTCCACCTTAAATCCAAAACAGAGGCACGAATATGATTCGTCTTTGTCTAAATATTGCCTATTCCGGTCGATCAGATATCACAATATTTGATGAAGATCATTGGCCCGATTCAGAAGAAGGAGTAATGGTTCAGATATTGCTGAATGATAAACTACGGGAAAGAGAAGCGATAAATGAACTTACGAAAATTATCACCAAATCTGATATAAATTGGATCAAACCGGGATCAAAGCTATATAGCCTTGATCTTGACTTGGCTAAATCGGAGATAGATTCTCTTCAAAAATATGAATGGCTTAAAGGCATAGCAAAAGTTCATCCTGAAATAGAATATGAAGAGACTGAAACTTTCGGGGAGCCGTCAACGGAAACGCTGATATTATTGTGCATTTACAAAGAGGATTTTCCATTGCTTCAGCAACCCAAGGATACACCTGAAAGAAGAAAACCCACAGCTATTAAAATTACCGGGGGTAAAAATATTATCATCAGGGATAATGTTGGTGTTGGAAATATGAACTTTCTCGATGCTGAGAATGTTGATAATCTCAATGCTGATAGAAATATTTTGATAACACCCTCCACCGAACCCAAACCGGAACAATCGAACCCTTGGTATAAAAAATATCTTGCGCTGCTTTATGTATCCATCATTGCTCCACTGATCGTTGCAGCGATAGTCATTCTTTACATTCAGCCGTGGGCTGAATCACATAAAGAAACAGTCCAAAACAATAAACAATCAGCGCAACCAAACACAGAAGAGGGGATTTCTCTTCTGGTAAGCCCTTCCAATTATTCCATAAATCCCGGCAGTAAAAGCAAATTTTTGGTCAAATTGACCAACTCTCTTGAACACCCTGTTTTTAATATTGCGATTCGTATTCGTATAGAAACGGGTGATCTTACGCATGAAAGCATTGATATGTTACCAATCGACAGATCAAAGATTACCTCTGACCTCGGGGGGTTGAAAATACACCACGATCTTTTTGGTTTCTCGTATATAGATAAAGAAGGTAAATCAGTGGCTCAATATGCCGTATACGATATCGATGCTAAAGAAACAAAAACATACGAGATCAAAATAGACGGTAGCCAGACAACGCAAGAGGCTGAAATGGCATTCCATGTTGTCGATTTTTCCGATCGCCCCAAGGAGATAGTTAGGAAAAAACCCCATTTTGGTTTTCTGGACAAAGGAAATGCTCTTGCAAATGAAAAGAAATATGCCGAAGCTATTGCTTATTACAAGAAGGCTGTTGCTTTAGGCGGGAAATCTTCTAAGGTGTCTTTAAACTGGGGGAATGTGCTTTTTGAACTGGGTCAGCTTGATGATGCGATCTCAAAATACGAGGAGTCAATAGAGATCAACCCGAAATATGCTTTAGCCTACTATAATCTTGGTGTTCTTTATTACCAAAAGGGTGAACATATTGAAGCGGTAGCTTTATTTTCCAAAGCCATAGACCTTGCCCCTCAAAGCACGCTTGCAAAAATGGCGCAGAAAACGATCGACTTCATCAAATAGTGCTATCAGTCACCATTAACCCCACAAGAATTAGCATCTCCTTGAAGCTACTTCAAATCCGTTCAAAACATAATAAATACCGCCGTCCGGTTCAAAATGAACCACCCCCGATACAAGTGCCTTTAACAGACTTTCAGTTCGGCCCATATTCTGGCATTCAGTTAAGTACTAAGTTCCTGAAACCACCCGGTAGCGCCCCTTTTTCCATGCTCAGATACGCTTTGCAGGTAAAGACCTTGACAGTCGTTCACTGCCTTGTAAGAGTCAGCCTTTCCCTGGGCTTCTATTAACGCCTTGATGTCTGTATGAATAGTTGCCATGTTCACGGTAGCCTGCCCCTCAGGCAACCGGCGCTGTTTGAATGATCTATACATAAGGCTATCTCGGTGTGCTTAAAGTGTAGTGGTTTGCCCCTCACTTTTCTGGACACGGTACGTTCAGCTACTTAGGACAGGGCTGTATTTACCTACCAGTTTTCTACCTTGGCGGTAGCGCCTCTGTCGAAATTTGACCTAAAGCGTCGGCTGTGAGAGTTATGTCCGCTATCATGCTCGTTGGTGCCGGCAAATCTGCACTCTTATTCAGATTCTCCAACACCTTTTGAATCTTGCGTAGAGCCTGATCCCACAAATCGACCTGCGCCTGATTTTCGCCTACTGCCGCCTTTCTTTTTTCCGGTTTGGGTTCCGTTTCATTTTGGCAAATGTCGGATATCTCTTGGCACCGTTCATCTATTAGCTGTAGTGCCTCAGCGTTTTTCGCCTCTACCGACTCTGTTGCCATGTTCTTTACTAACCCGGTGACGCCCATTACTTCATCAATGGTACATACCTTTGGCCCTTTTCCTTTGGGTGCTCTCTCTACCAGCGTATGTTCCGGTACTACCGGTTGCGGCCTTGGTTCCGGTGGCGCTTCTGACTTCACTGAATCCGGTTCAGTAGTAACCGCCTGTGTTTCTACTTCTTTTTCTTCGGGTTCGGTGGCGGGCGGGGTGTGCGCCCCGGTACGTCTTCGGTAAACATCCCTTGCCCGGTCAACCGTTACGCCCCCCTTGGTTATTTTCTTAATTTCCCTTGCCGCCGTCCTGACATCCATACCCACTACCTCGACAAGCTCTTTCATCGCCGGGTAAACCGCCTGCTCATTGCAATAATATTTCGCTTCGCACTGTTTTAATAAGTCCACTCTACCCCCTTGTTAAATGTTGTAATTATGGGCCGTATAGCCCGTTTTTAGCTTTCACCCTTGTAATGCCTGCTGTGGTATTCGGCTCAGTCCAAAGTCCCTGAAATTGCCCTGTACCGCCCCATTTTCAGGCACAGTATTCATTATTGGGGCTGTGCTGTCAGTCGCTTTCGGACCTGGGCCGATCAAACTTTCCATGCGCCTCCTTCAAGGCCCTGATGTCAGCATGAAAGGTCGCCATGTTCACCGTGGATTGCCCTTCTAACAACCGGCGCTGTTGAAATGACCGGTCCATAACCGCAACCGTTTCGATTGTCTTGGTATCGCCCTGGTCAAGCAGATCATGAAGCCGTTTCCTGGCTTTTGCACCCAACAGGTACAGGTCTGACACTTCCTTTTCCTTGATCCTGTCGACCATTTTCTGAATATCGGGATCTTGGTAAACATCGGACTTCAGATACTTGCGGACCGTTTTGGGGTCCCGGCCTATGCGCTTCCCGATTGAATATGGGGCGAGGCCCAAATCTGACAGAGCTTTTATACGGGCCAGTTCCGGTTTGGTTGGGGCGTTTTTTCGGTTTGGCATAGCGAAACCTTTTGATTAAGGTCTTTGCTTGTCCCCTGTAGAAAAAGGGTGCGAAAGCATCAGGATTTAAGCCGCCTAATATCGGTATTAGGACCCCTCTTGTTTTTGAATTTCTTCTGCTTGCTTTCTCAAAAACTTCATACGTTCATCCCAGTCCACTTGTGGCGAGGCTTTTAAAAAGTCTTCTGGCTTATTGCCGTCCTTAAAGCGGTTCGGTTTTCCGGTTTTTGTTTTTAGAAAATCGGGGGAACCCTGTACGGGGGTTCCTTCGGATTTTCCTTGGTTATTCTTTTGGTTATTTAACTGATTATTAGGAGCCAATTGCAGGCCCACCTTTTTGGGGTCAATCGCCCCACCTTCATCCGCTAATCGGCCTACCTTATCCTTATCGGAGCCTTGGTGGGCTTGCAGCAGGCCCACCTTCCTAAGTTTGTATGGAATTACAGCTTGATAATCATTCCTTCTCCATCCCTGTCCGGGCCTTTTTGCCTTAGTGATTTTTATCCAGTCTGTATTCTTAGCGATTGTGATATGCGTCTTAACGGTGCTTGTAGATCGGCCAGACTCTTTCGCTATGGTAGCGATTGTCGGAAAACAGTAGCCGGTGTTGTCCATATGGATATGTAGGACGAGTAAGATGTGCCGGGTTGTGGCCGATTTTGGCCCATTCCCCGAAACCATAAGGTCCAACCACTCATACTTGAATGGCTTTTTTTTATTATCACCCACAATCTCGCCGCCACCTTGCTACGCCTTCAACCTTTTCCCGGATGTTGACCGTAACGGTTGGTATGTTGGGAATAGCAGCCATTTTTCTAATTAACCAGTTCGCCCATGCTCAGGTATTCATCCCAATTTTGTTTGCCCTTTATGCTGTGCTATCGCCCGTTTTTTTGCCGCCGATTTGGAATCTGGATGGGACTCAGGTTTCCGATTGGCGCCCATGCGGTATGGGTGCAGGACGCAGTCAAGGTTAGAACAGTTTCTGACTTCCTGTTTTGAACCGGCGGAACAGCCCAGGCAGTGGTAACGGATCGCCTTTCTGGCGGTCAGGTTCATCGTTTTCGTTTTTGGGCCTGAACCATCAAGGTAACTGAAAGTGTGAAGTACAGTCATCAAATACCCTTTCGCCGCATGTCGTCCTCAAACATACTTCGGCCCCGTTCTTCGGCAGAGGTTTCAGGCTGGTTTGGATTTCCTTGTTTGAACGCTTCCCAATCGGACCGCTCAATTCTGTAATCTCTTTGTAAGCGGTACGCCTTTAGTTTTCCGGACTGGATCAAGTTGCGAATTACTTTCTTCGACGTTGCCGCTTCTTTTGCAACATCTCCGGTGGTTAATGCCTGTTTCATGTTCTCTGTCCCCTTTTGAAAAACTAGCCGCTTCAAGTGGTATTAAGGACATAAAGAAGATCTGTCAAGTGGCCAAAACTCTGTAAACCCTTTAACAACGGGCTTTTACACAAGAGGAGCGACGAGGATTAACGAGAAACAATACTGAAAATTAGGCCAAAAAAAATTTGTTTTTTTTTGAAATTTGCGGACGTTTGTCGGTCTGATGCGGGTAATGAAACCTTAACGTCCGTTTGCCAAATGCACGCTCTCGGTATAGCTGAAACCTAATGGTGAGAAATAGACATAATGCATCTCAAAAATTATAAGCCTATTAAATCCTTCCATATAGGTGGTGGTGCCAAAAAATAAGTTTGACATTGCTTCTTTTAGACGTATTGTGTGATTAATCACAAATGGAACGGTTGATTCCCGTGACAGGATTAAGCAGTAAGCTATTCAAGCCAGAGATGCTGGGTTTCCGCAAGGTCCCAGGCCGTATTCCATCGGTGATTACATCTCTGGCTTTTTGGTTAACGGAGGTCGAAATGGGAGAGACAGTCAAGGTTTGCAGGGGCTTAACGGTAAGGGAACGGTCCAAAGGTAGCGGGATCTATTACGTATTTTTCAACCATAATAATCGCAGGGTGAACAAACGATTAGGAGAGTTCGTCGCAGCGCTGTCCTATGCGAAAAGCGCAAAGGATTCCTTTATAGAAAACCCGGACAGCCTGATTGAAAAGTTGAGGCGTAAACCGCCTAAGCCGAAAGTGCCGACTTTTGAACAGGCCGCAGAGACATGGCTTGAAAATATCATTCGGCAGCCCCGAAACAAAGGCGGACTGGCACCATCATCAGTTGAGCGCTATGAGCAAATGGCTCGGGATTATATCTATCCAGAAATAGGATCGAAAAAATGCGATCAAATTACACCACAGCGCTATGCAGACCTTCTTGAAACCTGTCGGGCCAAGATGAGCCTGTCAAGCATTGGGGTTATTAACAGGGTTGTATCAGGTACGATCATGTATGCCGTCAGCAGGGGAAGGGTGGCTATGGCAGATCCAACTTATGGAATTACAAAAGCCCTCGGTCTTGTCAGGGATAAAAAAAGGGCCGCCAGTCAGACCGTTGAAACCCTGACTGAAAAACAATTGGGGTTGTATCTTGATACCTGCGCAGTACATGAATCCTACTATCTCCCGATTTTCACCTTCTACATCAATACGGGTTGCCGGATGGGAGAAGCCTTCGGCTTGACTTGGGACAATGTTGATTTTGACAGGGGTTCGGTGCAAATTGTTAAGGCCATACGAAAGGGCAGGGTAGGTGAGGTCAAAACCCGACAAAAAAGGGTTCTGAAATTGACCGCTCCGATCCAGACTTTGCTCAAGAATCAGAAAGTCCAACAAGAGAATGACCGCAGGTATAAAAAGAAAGGATATGTGTTTTTGAGCAGACAGGGCGAGATGATGCCGCAGTCCACCATTGATAATGCCAACAAGCGGATATTGAAACGGGCGGAACTGCCCTACGTGAAGGTCCATGCCCTCCGACATTCATTCGTAACGGAAAACCTGAAAAGGGGCGCCGACCTGAGAGCGGTTGCTGACTATGCCGGACACCATGATACCAGGGTGACTCAAGTTAACTATGCTCATTTGGTTGAAAACGAAATGCCAACCGAAATGACCATACTTGGTAGTGGTAAACTGAAGAGAGCGGGTAGGAAATCAACCGGGAAGCGGAAAGGGGTAAACGTTCTCAAGTTTCGCCAGGGAACTTGACTCCAAAATGCATCTCAAATGCATCTGGGATATTTGCATAAAGAAAAAGCCCTGAAACCAAAAAGATTTCAGGGCTTTATAATTTGATGGTGCCGAAGGCCGGACTTGAACCGGCACGGGCGTAGCCCACTACCCCCTCAAGATAGCGTGTCTACCAAGTTCCACCACTTCGGCACGTTTAAGCTTTTTAGGTCGACCGAGTCTTATTCGGACTTGGCCGGGGCGTTCTCGTTCTGCGTGGCCGGCTGGGTGATCGGGGCCTGCACATCTTCCATGACGGACACTTTGCCGGTCCGATGGGTGGACATATAGGCCAGACTCAGCGAGGTCAGCATAAAAATAATCGCGGCAACCGTGGTTGCTTTGCCTAAAAATGTGGAGGCGCCGGTCGTTCCGAAAAGGGTGTTGCTGGAACCTCCCCCAAAAGCGGCGCCCATGTCCGCGCCTTTTCCGGACTGGAAAAGCACGATCATGATCAGGGCGATGCAGACGATAACGTGTATGACTACTAATATTGTCGACATAATCTATTTCTAAAATTTAGCGATTTGGCTGAATGTATCAGCATCCAGGCTGGCGCCGCCGACCAGGGCTCCATCCACATCCGGCTGGGCCATGAGAGCGGTGACGTTATCCGGCTTTACGCTGCCCCCGTAAAGGATCCGAATGGCGTCCGCCAGGTCGGCAGAGTAATTTTTCTCAATCCATTCGCGCAGATACCGGTGTACTTCCTGTGCCTGTTCCTTGGTGGCCGTCTTGCCGGTGCCGATGGCCCAGATAGGTTCATAGGCGATGACAAGGGTGGCCGCATCTTCCAAAGACAAGCCTTCTAACCCGATTTTCACCTGTTTGTCAAGCACAGAAAACGTTTTATTATCATCACGTTCCTGTTCCGATTCGCCGACACACATCACCGGAATCAGCCCGGCTGCCACGGCGGCTTTGACCTTTTTATTGACCGATTCATCGGTTTCTCCGAAATATTGACGCCTTTCCGAGTGACCGATGATGACATGGGTACAGCCGGTGGAGCGCAGCATGCTGGTGGAAATCTCACCGGTATAGGCTCCTTCAGCTTCCCAATACAGATTCTGCGCTCCCAGGGCCACATTGGTTCCCTGCACCGCGGCAAACACCGGTGCCAGGGCTGTAAAGGGCGGGGCGATCATGACTTCGGCCTGATCCACATCCTTCACCAATTGCACCAATTTATCGGCAGTTTCAAAGGCTTCGCTCACTGTCTTGTACATTTTCCAGTTGCCGGCAATCAGCGGCTTACGGGTTGGCATTCTATCCTCCGTATTCAGTTTCGCATTTTTAAAACATGGAAAGCTGATCGCAAAAAGTGAATATTTGCTTCAAGTCAAGGCGAGTGCGAACGTTAAGCCGGAGGAATACAGATAGTATTTCGAGGACTTAACGATCGCGTTCAACGCCGAATTTAGGCAAATAGGACTTTTTGCGTTTAGCTTTAGAGTTGTTCGCCGATCATGGTGGCAAGGTCCACCATCCGGGTCGAGTACCCGACCTCATTGTCATACCAGGACAGCACTTTGACCATGTTTTCAATTACATAGGTGGTGGGGGCGTCTACAGTCGATGAGAGCACGCACCCGTTGTAATCGATGGAGACCAGCGGGACTTCGCTATAGCCGAGAATCCCCTTGAGCTCACCTTCCGAGGCCTCCTTCAGGGCGGCGTTTACCTCGGAAACCTCGACCCCTGATTTTTCCACGGTGACCACCAGATCCACGATGGAGACATTCGGGGTGGGAACCCGGATGGCCAGGCCGTTGAGTTTGCCGCTCAGTTCTGGCAGCACCAGGGCCACCGCCTTGGCGGCACCGGTGGTGGTGGGGATCATGGAATAGGCGGCCGCCCGGGCTCGTCTTAGATCCTTGTGGGGGAAGTCCAGCAGGCGCTGGTCCCCGGTATAGGAGTGGACGGTGGTCATAAGGCCGCATTTAATCCCGAAGTTTTCCATGAGCACCTTGGCGACCGGGGCCAGGCAGTTGGTCGTACAAGATGCGTTGGAAATGATGTGGTGCTGCCGGGGTTCGTACATATTGGAATTCACCCCCATGACAATGGTGATATCCGGGTTGGATGCCGGGGCCGAGATGATGACCTTGCGTGCGCCCGCAGCCAGATGCTTGGCTGCGTTCTCCTTGTCGCGGAACAGGCCGGTACATTCCGCTACAATATCCACGCCGTGTTTCTTCCACTCCAGTTCGGCCGGGTCGCGGACAGCGCTGATGGCAATGCTATTCCCATCCACGGTGATGGAATCCGCCGTGGAGCTGATATCGTTTTTCAGCGTGCCATGCACAGAATCATAGGCCAGGAGATGGGCCAGGGTGGCCGAGTCGGTAAGGTCGTTGATGGCGACGACTTCCAGATCTTCGCGGTCGAGAGCGGCCCTGAATACCATACGGCCGATTCTTCCAAAACCATTGATACCTATTTTGATGCTCATGGTGGCTCCTTTCACTGTGGAAGAGGTTTAAAAGCTTCCCTCAAGCTTAATCTCCGCGTTCAAGCAAGGAGTTGAATCCTCGAAATATTATACATATTCCTGCGGATGAACTCCTTGCTTCGCCTTGACCTTAAGCCAGATTGAAACTTTTAAACCACTTCCAGTATGAATTATTTGATCAAAGCTGAAGTTTGCGATGCGTGTTCTTAATGCGAATCCAGCTATTCAATCCGTTTTATTTTTCGATTGTTCCGGTTTAGTTTTATAAGATTAAGGCCGAATCAGATAAGTTCAAGCGCTGATCGGCTGATATGCAGGGTTAACCTTTTTTGCGGCCACCGCCTTTCAGGACACCGCTGGCCAGGGTAATGCTCTGGCGGCCGAATTTCTCAAGGCTGGCGGCCAAATCGGCCAACGGCGTGTCCGATCGTGACTCAATGGCCTTGATAAGAATGGGGAGATTGACTCCTGCAAGCACCTCTACGCGACCCTCTTCAAGGAAAGAATAGGCTAAATTGGATGGGGTTCCACCGAACATATCCGTCAGCAGCAGAATACCGTCTTTCTGGTCCACGGATTTGATGCCGTCCTCGATGCTTCTACGGAGTTTGTCGGGATTGGTTTCCAGGCCTACTGACACGGCCACCACCCTCTCCGGGGAGGATCCCAAAATAAACCGGGTCGTGGCAATCAACGTGTCTCCCAAATCTCCATGTGTGACGACAACAATTCCGATCATTTGAATACCTTGATTGTACCAGTGTTTAGACGCGGTGTATTAGAAGCCATCTCAAATAAGTCTTTTAGCCCAAACTCGGCGTTGGGCGCTCGGTTCAAGTCCTCGAAATACTCTAGTATTCCTCCGGGTTGAACCTCGCGGCCGCCTTGCACCACGTTGGGCATTAGCTTCGCGTCATTTTGAACTAAATTCCGTTTTTTGAGATAGCTTCTATTTATAGAATGGTGAATGCTCTATCGGCCGATATCCCGGTGCTTGATATCAATCGGATGGCCGTAATTTTTCATATGGTCATACACGGCCCGGGCAATGGCCACCGAACGATGCCGTCCGCCGGTACAGCCGAAGGCGATGGTCAGGTAGGCCTTGCCTTCTTTTTCATATAACGGGACCAAATAGCCAAGCAGGTTCAAATATTTGTCCATAAACCCGGATGTCAACGGATCTTTGAATATAAATCCCCTGACTGCCGGATCTTCACCGCTGAAGGCTTTTAATTCCGGTTCGAAATAAGGGTTAGGCAGGAAACGGACATCCATTACCAGGTCTGCACCGCGTGGGGGGCCGTGCTTGAAGCCGAATGAAAATATATTGATCCGCAGGGGGATGTTTTTTTTGCCCTCAGCCGCAAGTTCCAGGATTGCACTGCGCAGTTTGTGAACGTTGTAGGTGCTGGTGTCGATGACATGGCTGGCTTCATTGCGCAGGCCGACCAACATTTGTTTTTCGGTGCGGATGGAATCGGGCAGGCTGGTATCAGTGGCCAGGGGGTGATGGCGTCTGGTTTCACTGTAGCGGCGCAGGAGCACTTCCTCGGACGCTTCTAAAAACAAGATCTCAAAGCGATAGCCCTTCTGGCGCAGGGAATCGAGGATCCCGCGGTAGCTGTCTACGAAGCCCTTCTCGCGCAGGTCCATGACAAAGGCCAGACCCTTGATCCCGGTTGGTCCGGCATTCGGCAGATCCAGAGACTTGGGCAAAAGAGCCACCGGCATGCTGTCCACACAGTGGTAGCCGGAGTCCTCGAAAGCGCTTACCGCGGTGCTTTTCCCAGAACCGGAATAGCCGGTGATAATGAATATCTTCACGGTTTTCATTTTGTTAGGTTGCTTAGTCTGAAGGCTGAAGACTGAAGAGGGGGGCGACAACACCTTCAAACATGAGGTTAAGCCGACCCTAGCGCCAACGACTTTATAGAGTTACATCGGCTTCAGCTGTGTTAGCTATGGTTTTGCTTCAGCCTTCGGTCTTCGGCCTAAAAAGCTGAACTAGAAATCCTCGTCTTCTTCGGCGATGATGTCGATGATTTCAGCGGCGCTGCCGGCCGCCATCAGTTTGGCCTTGAACGGGTCGTTTTTCAAAATTCTCGAAATGCGGGCCAGCAGCTTCAAATGCAGGCCGGTTGAATTTTCCGGTGTGACCAGGAGGAAAAAGATATGCGTGGGGCGGCCGTCCATGGATTCGAAATCGACCCCCCGGCGGCTGAGACCGAATCCGAGAACCAGTGAATCCAGGTTTTTCAGTTTTCCATGGGGGATCCCGATACCGCCGCCAATGCCGGTACTGCCCAGGCTTTCCCTTTCCATCAGAATAGTAACCAGATCATCTTTGTCGATATTGAACAGGCTTGAGACCGGATTGGAGAGCTCTTCCAAGACGCCCTTTTTATCTACTGATTTCAGGTCGGATAGTATTGCTTCTTTCTTCAGTGCATCAAGAATTTTCATAAATTTTCACCAAAACAGACCTTTCTCAGTTTCCAGTTTGAATTCAGCATCAGGGTTAAAACTGCTTGCGTTTGTTTGAGGGGAGGACTCCCATTATTTCACGGTACTTGGCCACTGTCCGGCGGGCGATGTTGATGTTCTGTTCTTTTAAGAGCTTGGAGATTTTTTTATCGCTGTAAGGCTTTTTGGTGTTTTCGCCTTCAATGATTTTACGAATTTTTTCCTGTACGCTGGCCGAGGCAATGGCTTCGCCGTTAACTCTTTGGATGGAACTGTTGAAAAAGTACTTCAACTCGAAAATACCCAGCGGCGTGTGAACGTACTTGTTCGTGGTGACGCGACTGATCGTGGATTCGTGCATGTCGATATCTTCGGCCACACTCCTTAAAACCATGGGTCTGAGATGGGTAATGCCTTTTTCGAAAAAATCCCGCTGGAAGTTCAATATACTTTCCATGACCCGGTAGATGGTTTTTTGCCGCTGGTGGATGCTTCTGATCAGCCAGGCGGCACTGCGCATCTTGTCTTGCATGTAATCTTTGGCCTTGCCCGTCATTTTAGCCCCTGAATGCAGGGCGTTGCGGTAAAATGAGTTGACCCGCAGTTTGGGCATGCCGTCATCATTGATCATGATGATGAATTCGTCGCCGAGCTTATATACATAAATGTCGGGGGTGATGTAGTGGGGCTGATCATCGCTGTACTGGCGGCCGGGTCGCGGTTCGAGGCCCTTGATTACATTTACGGCGGCAATGACATCGTTCAGTTTGACTTTCAGCGCACGGCAGATCGCCTTGTAATTCTTGTTTTCTAGGTGTTTGAGGTGATCCGTGACAATAGCGGTCAAAAGCGGCGTGTCGATTTCAAGATGCCGGGCCTGCAGCAGCAGACACTCCCCCAGGTCGCGGGCACAGATTCCGATCGGATCAAAGGTCTGCATCAGCGTCAAAATCTCGTCCACTTTTTCAGGCGGGGCATCGCACAGCCGATAGAGATTTTCCATCTGGATGTCGAGGTAGCCGTCCTTGGTCAGGTTGCCGGTGATGATGCTGCCGATCCGCTGTTCATCTGCATCCGGCCGGCTCATCAGCAGCTGCCAAAGGATGTGATCCTGAAGATTTCCTTTTTTGGACAGAAACGGTTCGAAATTGGTCGCTTCCTTGCGCTCGGTTTCGTATATAACCTTGCCGGGCGAGCTGTATTCATCCAGATAGTTGCTCCAGTCTATATCTTCGCTGATCTTGCCATCTATGGTGACTTCCTCGACTTCACCGGTTTCAGCACTTTTCGCATTCTCTTCAGCGGGCTGGGGAGTATCGGCAGATTCGGCAATCTCTTCGAGGGCGGGGTTCTCTTCGAGTTCCTGGGTGATCGTGTCCATCAACTCCAGACGGGAGAGTTGCAGCAGCTTGATAGCCATCTGCAGCTGTGGCGTCATGATCAGTTGCTGCGAAAGTTTGAGCTGTTGTCTTAGTTCAAGAGCCATTGAGTGAACCTTGTCGGTCTGCACTTTGCTCAGGCAGCCCGGGTCGAACAGTTGTTCTCCAACGAGGTTGGAGAAAGGGTTCCAGGGTCCCAGGATTTAAGGGGCCAAGTGTTTTTTGGCTTTTAATTCTTCGAGCTATGCGGCGGCTCTAACCTGGTCTTTGCTAATTAACCTGATGTTATTGTGCCTCACGCTATAATGTGAACTCGTCCCCCAGGTAAATACGGCGGGCCGTTTCACTGGAGGCTATCTTTTCCGGTGCGCCGGATTCAATCACCGTCCCGTCGCTCAAAATATAGGCCCGATCACAGGCACCGAGGGTTTCACGGACATTATGATCGGAAATCAGAATCCCGATGCCCCGGTCCTTTAAATGACCGATGATACTCTTGATATCAATAACGGCCAGAGGATCGACACCGGCAAAGGGCTCATCGAGCAGCATAAAGGCAGGGTCGGTCGCCAGTGCGCGACTGATTTCCAGCCGTCGCCTTTCACCGCCGGAGAGCACCCCCGCCTGCCGGTCGGCTAATTTTGCGATACCCAGTTCCTGCAAAAGTCCGGTGGCCTTGGCTTCCCGTTCATCCCGGGTGAGCGGCAGGGTCTCCAGGATCAACATCACGTTCTGCCAGACCGTCAGTTTCCTGAAGATAGATGTTTCCTGGGGTAGATAGCCGACCCCTTTCCGAGCCCTGATATACATGGGATACCCCGAGATGTCTTCACCGTCAAGATAGACTTGGCCGCCGTCCGGTTTGACCATCCCAATGGTCATATAGAAGGTCGTGGTCTTGCCGGCCCCGTTTGGCCCCAGAAGGCCGACCACGTCCCCGCTTTTGATCTCGAGACTGACGGATTTCACGACGCTCTTACCGCCATATATCTTCTCCAGGTTTTGCAGCGCCAGTGTGGGCATAATTATGTTCAGGTCGTTTAGGCTGAAGGCTGAAGGCTGAAGGATTGCACCCCATCCGGTAAACTATTCTGTCGGTATCCCGGTGAAGCGTACCCTACGTTCCAGGCTACGGCGCGATTCGGGTCATTTTCGTGCTATTGCTGCCTGCCCGGTTCTTCGACCGCGGTCTTTCCGGGCTGTGGTGCGGCCAGTCCGCCCTGATCCGTGTAGATCACGGCATTGACGCGCGATGTTTTACCGCCCACCACAGTCATGTGGTCATTTTTGCGATCCACCGAGATCTTCTCACCGGTGATGGTATTGTCCCCGCTGGTGACCCGGGTGCCTCTCCCGGCGAGGGTGAAAACGCCGGTCTTCGAATCGTAGACCGCCTTATTCGTGGTAGCAACTTTATCATCAAAATGAATCACAACATTACCGCTTGCAACGATGGATTTGATCGCTGTTTCTGATTCCGCCGTCGCACCAGGCTGCCCCCCCTGGTCGTAGTGAACTTCCAGGCGGTCCGAGGTAATGACCGTGGATCCCTGGGTCGCCCGGACATTTCCAATGAATTCCGCGTGGCCGGTCTTGGTGTTGGCCACCAGGCGGTCGGCTGTGATCCGAATCTTTTGATTCTGATCCGCGGCCTGGTTCCGGGCGGCTTTGTCGGCAGCCAGGATGGGCATTACGGTCCCGGTTGCTCCTATGATAAGCACGAACAACAGTCCGGAAACCGTTCCCAGGTTCAATTTTTCAGGAAATTTGCTCACTGAATACTCCCTGGACGTTGCCGTTGAACGTTGCCCGGTTGGTCCCCAGGTCATAGGTCATGGCGTCGGCCACCAGTTCACCGCGGTTGCTGATGATCTTCACCGGGGTAGGTGCATTTAAAAACCGCCGGTTGTGATCATACACGGCCGAATCCGCTTCGAAACGGTACCCGTCGGTGCGTGCCACCACATTGCCGGACATGGTGATGTTGTTGGTCTTCTTGTTCAACACGCCGGTTTGGGCGGTCAGGTATATTTTGCGGCCGTTCTCCCGGTAGAATACCACTGCCGGTGTTTTCAGGACCAACTTTTTCTGTCCCGACAGGCTCGCCGATTCAGCTTCCAGGTGCCATTGCGTTTTTCCGTCCCGGGAGGCGGTGTGCTCGAAAGCCTGCATCGATACCTGTGTGTTTTCCGGGAGCAGGTCCGCCAGTTTTTCAGGATTGTCGAACGATTTGCGGTAGGTGATGAACGTGACCACCACGCCGGCAAATCCCAGCAGCATGACTCCCAGCAATATCCGTTTTATGACTTTGGAAGCGACCATCAGGAGAACCGTTCCAAAACAGGTTCCCAGCATTCCCGGGCTTTCAACAGCGCTTCACAGATTTCACGTACGGCGCCGCAGCCGCCTTTGGCGGTTGTGACCATGTCTGCCGCGGCAATTACTTCGGGTACGGCATCCGCCACGGCAATGCCCAGACCAACCTTCTGCATCAAGGGGATATCCGGCAGGTCGTCGCCCACGAATGCCATTTGCGGCGCCGCAATGCCGGTCCGGGTGCTGATTTCATCCAGTTTGGCGGCCTTATCCCGTACCTGATCAAACACCAGGTCGATGCCCAGATTACGGCAACGGTGCAAAAGCGCCCCGGAGCCTCGTCCGGTGACAATGCCCACCTGGAGCCCACAATCCATGACCAGACGCAGACCGAGGCCGTCTTTGACACTGAACGCCTTGATCTCTTCACCGCTGTCGGTGTAGACGACCTGGCCGGTTGTCAGCACACCATCGACATCCAGCAGGAGTAACTGTATAGAAACCAGGGCTTTGGTCGTTTGTTCCATTTTTCTTGGTTTTCGCTTAAAGTCCGAAAGTTGTTGATGTTCGCTTTTAGTATTCAGCTTTTAGATGTTCGCAGAGGATTAAAAGCCATTCACCTGTTTCTCGGCACTGCCGGTGTTTGCCACCAGCCGCCAGAAAACGCCGGTTGACACCGGCTGATATCACTTATCCACCAGGGCCTGTCGTATACTGATCAGCTCGGATACAAATTCATAAAGACTGTCCAGGGGCAGTGAATTGGGGCCATCGCACCGGGCCTTATCCGGATTCGGATGCACTTCCATGAAAAGTGCGTCCGCACCGGCCGCCACTGCGGCCCTTGACAGGACCGGCGCAAACTCACGCCGGCCGCTTGAACTCGTCCCGGCACCGCCCGGGAGCTGAATACTGTGCGTGGCGTCGAAAACCACCGGGCAGCCCAGGTCCTGCATGATTTTCAGTGAACGAAAATCAACGACCAGGTTGTTGTATCCGAACATGGCCCCGCGCTCGGTCAACAATACCTGCCGGCTGCCGGCTTCAGCCAGTTTTTCCACCACATTGGCCATGTCCCAGGGTGCCAAAAACTGCCCCTTTTTGACATTGACCGGTTTGCCGGTCCGGGCCGCGGCCATCAGCAGGTCGGTCTGTCGGCATAGGAAGGCCGGAATCTGCAAGATGTCGAGTACTTCGGCTGCCGGTTGTGCCTGTTCAGCCGTATGGATATCGGAAATAACCGGCAGTTCAAATTCCCGTTTGATGCCGGCCAGAATGTCGAGCCCGTCGGTCAGCCCCGGGCCGCGAAAAGAACGGATAGAGGTCCGGTTGGCTTTGTCGTATGAGGCTTTGAAGATGATCGGAATGTTCAGATCAACCGACAGCTTTTTTAGAAAAGCCGCTGTTTCGGTTACGATTTCAATGGTTTCTATCACACACGGTCCAGCAATCAGGGCCAAAGGCGCGCCGCGGCCGATACTGATATCATCTGTGACAGGTATGGCGTTACCCATGTGTCGTCCTATTGAGAGGGTTGCTGGTGTTATAATTTACTGATATCGCATTTATTATGCCCAGTTGAGGCTGCCGGCCGGATGCATCGGGCCGGACCGGAGCAATCTCGCTCGCATAACTTGTGCCGAAAAGATGTAGCCCGCACCCTGTCAAAAGTCAAGCAGCGAAAAACAGCCTTGATTACCATGGGTTAAGCTGTTATTGTGGCTGCTTGATATCGACTCACTGAACGGGAGTATAACCTGTTGAAAGGTAAGAAGAATATTAAATTGTGGCTCGGCCTGGCCGCGGCGGCCGTCATCGTGATTCCATTGCTGGTGTTGCTGGACCAGAGAATGGAAGGGAGCAAACCGAAAGTACAGCTTGATCCCTCATCGCTGGCCATCGGGGTGACTCATGAACTTTCCGGAACGGTCAACGATGACAACAGTGGTATCCGCAAAATATGGATCGGTCTGTACAAGGACGGCAAAGAGTCGGTAATATTTGAAAAAATATATGGAGGCTCCGTTTTCTGGGGGCGCAGTGAGACGAACCGTGCAGATTTCAAAGTGAATATAGCCCCCGAAAAACTGGGGCTTACCGACGGCGAAGCCCTGCTGCGCATCGTGGTGCGGGATTATTCCTGGCGGGGCTGGATGAACGGCAATCGGACCTATATCGAGAAACCGGTTACCGTTGACACCCGTCCCCCGCAGATCGAGATTCTCACCGGGGCGCACAACATCAGCCAGGGCGGGAGCGCCCTTGTCATTTATCGGCTGTCTGAAAATTGCCCGCACAACGGGGTCAAGGTGGGTGCTAATTTTTTCCCGGGACATGCCGCCGAGGGATATCCTGTCGACGTGCGGCTGGCCTTTTTCGCCCTGGGGCATGATCAGCGTTCCAGCAGCGGTATCTTCGTTCAGGCTTCCGATTCGGCCGGCAATCTTTCCAAGCGCGGGTTCCGCCACTACATCAAAAAGAAACGCTTCCGGCATGATGTCATCAATATTTCGGACGGGTTTCTAAACTCGAAAACGCCGGAGTTTTCCATGCTGGTGCCCGAGGGTGAAGGCTTGGCGCCAGTGGATACCTTCTTGAAAGTAAACGGCGAGGTACGGCGCCGGAATTTCGAAGAGATTGTCCGGGTTACCGGAGCAACCACCAATAAAAAGCTGTGGGACGGAAGGTTTTTGCGGCTGCCCAAATCAGCCCCCCGGGCCCGGTTTGCCGAACGCCGGACCTACCGCTATAAAGGTAAGGATATTGACAAACAGGTGCATTTGGGCATGGACCTGGCGTCCATCCGCCAGTCGCCGGTGCCGGCGGCCAACAGCGGAAAAGTTGTATTTGCCGGATCGCTGGGGATTTATGGCAACACCATCATTATCGATCACGGATTGGGGCTGTTCAGTCTGTATGCCCACATGAGCAGTCTTGCGCGCGATGAGGGACAGGAGGTTACCCGGGGAGATATCATCGGCCGGACCGGCAGCAGCGGTATGGCCGGCGGCGACCATCTCCATTTCAGCATGCTGGTCCACAACACTTTTGTGAACCCGATAGAATGGTGGGACGAGAAATGGATCGTAAACAACATCTCCGGGAAACTGGAATTGGAGCAATAAAATGAAAAAGAAGTACAAAGTCACCAAGACATACCAGGACATCAATGAGCGGATCAGGTCGGGCAAGGTAGTGGTGGTTACGGCCGAAGAGATGATCGATATCGTGAAGGAAAACGGGGTGGCGGCGGCGGCCCGGGAAGTGGATGTGGTTACCACCGGGACATTTGCGCCCATGTGTTCATCCGGTGCATTTATAAATTTCGGCCACTCTGCGCCGGGTATCAAGGCTTCTAACGTACTCATCAACAATGTGCCGGCTTATGCCGGCGTGGCAGCCGTGGACTGCTATATCGGTGCCACCGAACCCTGCCTGGATGACCCTCTGAACAAGGTGTACCCCGGGGAATTTTTGTATGGCGGCGGCCATGTCATCGAGGACCTGGTGGCCGGAAAGACCTGTTACCTGGAAGCGGATGCCTATGGGACCCATTGCTACCCGAACCGGAAGGTGGCAAAGGAGATCAGCCTGAAAACCCTGCCGGCCGCGACATTGTGCAACCCTCGCAACGGCTACCAGAATTATAATTGCGCGGTCAACTTGACCGCTAAAACAGTTTACACCTATATGGGCGCTTTGAAACCGCGGGCCGGGAACGCCAACTACTGTTCGGCCGGCCAACTCAGTCCCCTGTTCAATGACCCCTATTACAGGACCATTGGATTGGGGACGCGTATTTTCCTGGGCGGTGCCCAGGGATATGTGACCTGGGCCGGCACCCAGCACAATCCCAAAGTGAGAAGAAATCAGCGCGGGGTGCCTACCGCCCCGGCCGGGACGCTGTGGGTAATGGGGGATTTGAAAAAGATGAGCCCCAAATGGCTGGTCGGTGCCAGTCTGCAGGGCTATGGCTGTTCCATCTCCGTTGGATTGGGGGTGCCCATACCCATATTGAATGAAGATATGGCCAAATACACGGCTGTATCCGACGACCAGATAGTAACCCAGATTATCGACTATGGTAAGGATTACCCCAACGGCCAAAGCAAGAGCCTGGGCAAGGTCACCTATGCACAGTTGAAGAGCGGTTCGATTGAGTTCAATGGGAAAACGGTGCCGACCGTGCCCCTTTCCAGCGTCGTCAAGGCGCGCGAGATTGCTGATATCCTCAAAAAGAAGATATCCAAAGGCTCTTTTTTACTGGGAGAGCCGCAGTTTACACTGCCGGTACGATAGTGGGTCCATTCACAGGCGGCATCTTTTGGCCCTGTGCGGTGTTTTCGCTCTTGTGAGATCCTCAACATAGCGCTGCTATGCCTGCGGTCTCAAAAGTGCTCAAGCCTTGCTCAGAACCAAAACCTACCACCTGTGAACGAACACAAGTATAATCCGGACAACACATTTGGCGCGCTGGCTGGTGCGCAAGTTAACCTGTGGAGGACGGGGGTGCAGGAAAGGATCAGGGCATTTATTGCCATCCCCATACCGGGGGAGGTGAAAGCGCAGGCGCTTGACATACAAACGCAGTTTCGCAAGGCGGGTCTGCGCCTGCGCTGGGTCAAGCCGCATGGCATGCACCTGACCCTGAAATTTCTGGGGGACATAGACCGGGCCCAGGTCGCGGCGATTGAAACAGCCCTGCAGACCGCCGCCGGAACCAGTCCACCACTGAAACTGGCGGCCCAGGGCATCGGTGTCTTCCCAACCCCCAAAAAAGCGCGGGTGCTCTGGATTGGGGTAGCCGGGGACACATCGGCGCTGCATGCAATCCACGGTCGTCTCGAAAACGCGCTGGAACCGTTGGGATTCAAGCCCGAAAAAAGACGTTTCAGCGCGCACCTGACCCTGGCCCGGGCCAAAGGCCGTCTCGATCCCATCCAGCTTGTGGGCGGCATGGAGACTATCGGACGCTTTGAGCCGGTATGGTTTGAAGCCCGGGAGGTGGCTTTGTTCCGCAGCGATCTCAAGCCGGACGGGGCCGTTTACACAAAGTTGGCCGCAGTGTCATTTTCAAACCCCTAACAACCGGATTTGTGTTAAAGGTAAATACGAAAAGCGTCATTATATAACTGGTGTCCATCCAGAAATGGTAGATTTTGTTGCAGAGCACGTGTCCGGCGTAGCCTTTAGGCGAAGACGGAAGGCGCGGCGATTTTGAAACCGCAGGCATAGCGGGTTATTCCGAGGAATAGCGCTGACGGTTGCGCCTGACGGCTTGAAAACCGGCACTGCCTGCCCAAAAGAGCGCAGACGCCGCCCTGGGCCAAAAGATGCCGTTTATGGATGGGCACTAACTGACATATCGATTATCCAGGAGGCTACCAAATGGCGACGACACCCAGCAGGGAAAAGGCGGTTGAAACCGCGATTACGCAGATAGAGCGGCAATTCGGCAAGGGCTCCATCATGAAGCTTGGCAGCCAATCCATCGTGGAGGTGCCCGTGATTCCGTCCGGCTCCCTGGCCCTTGACCGGGCGCTGGGCATTGGTGGCCTTCCCAAAGGGCGGGTTATCGAGGTGTACGGACCGGAATCCTCCGGAAAGACCACGCTCGCGCTCCACGCGGTGGCCAGCGCCCAGAAACAGGGGGGCATCGCGGCCTTCATCGACGCGGAACATGCCCTGGATACCGTCTATGCCCGCAAACTGGGCGTCGACTGCGACGAACTTCTGGTGTCGCAGCCCGATACAGGCGAGCAGGCCCTGGAGATTACCGACATGCTGGTACGCAGCGGGGCGATTGACGTGGTGGTCATCGATTCGGTTGCCGCGCTGGTTCCGAGGGCGGAGATCGAGGGGGATATGGGCGACTCGCACATGGGGTTGCAGGCGCGGCTCATGTCGCAGGCCTTGCGCAAACTGACCGGAACCATAAACAAAACCATGACCTCCGTGATTTTCATCAACCAGATCCGGATGAAAATCGGCGTGGTCTTCGGCAACCCCGAAACGACCACCGGCGGCAACGCCCTGAAATTCTATTCGTCCGTGCGCCTTGATATCCGGCGTATCGGGGCGATCAAAGAGGGCCAGGAGGTTGTGGGCAACCGCACCCGGGTCCGGGTTGTGAAGAACAAGCTGGCACCGCCTTTCCAGGAAGCGGAGTTCGACATTATGTACGGTGAAGGGGTCTCCCGTACCGGAGACCTGCTGGATCTGGGGGTCGAGGCCGGTATCATCGACAAGAGCGGCTCCTGGTATTCCTATGATGGTGAGCGTATCGGCCAGGGCCGCAACAATGTAAAGAAATTCTTTGAAGAAAATGAAGATATCTACCAGGCAGCGCTGCAGAGGGTCAGGGTGAACCTGGGACTTGAAAAAGAGACGGCTGCCGAAGAGACGGACGCCTAGCCAAACATCTTGAAAAATCGGGTTAAGATTGAGACAAGTGCCTCTGCAACAGACGGACAGTCAAGTCCAGACGGGCACGAACGTGAATGGGGTGAATGATGACGGGTAACGAAGTAAGACAGATTTTCCTGGACTATTTTGAAAAACACAAACACCAGATTGTCCGGAGTTCTTCCCTGGTGCCGGCCGATGATCCCACTTTGCTGTTTACCAATGCCGGCATGGTGCAGTTCAAACGCTGTTTTCTGGGTGAGGAGAAACGCGACTATGTCCTGGCGGCCACCTCCCAGAAATGCGTCCGGGCGGGCGGTAAGCACAACGACCTGGAAAATGTCGGCTACACGGCTCGGCACCACACATTTTTCGAGATGTTGGGCAATTTCAGTTTCGGCCAGTATTTCAAGGACGGTGCCATTGAGTTTGCCTGGGACCTGTTGACGAACGGCTACGGTCTGCCGGAAGAGAAGCTGTGGGTTTCCATCTACCTGGACGACGACGAAGCCTACGACATCTGGCACAACAAAATCGGCGTCCCCGCCGACCGGATTGTCAGGCTGGGTGAAGAAGAGAACTTCTGGGCCATGGGCGACACCGGACCCTGTGGTCCGTGCAGTGAAATTCACATTGACCGTGGGGGGGACTGTGACCTGAACAATCCCAACTGCGGCGTGGATTGCGACTGCGACCGCTTTTTGGAGATCTGGAACCTGGTGTTCATGCAATTCAACCGGGATGAATCCGGCCAGATGACCCCGCTGCCCAAACCCAGCATCGATACCGGCTTGGGGCTGGAGCGCATGGCATCGATCGTCCAGAATGTGGATACCAACTATGATACGGACCTGATGGTGCCGATCATGAAAAAGGCCGCAGCGCTTTCCGGCAAAACCATGGGCACAGTGGCTGCCGACGACGTGGCCCTGAAGGTCATTGCCGACCACAGCCGCGCTGCCGCTTTTCTGATCGGCGACGGGGTGCTGCCGTCCAACGAGGGGCGGGGGTATGTATTGCGCCGGATCATGCGCCGGGCCATCCGCTATGGCCGCAACATCGGCCTGATGAAGCCTTTTCTGCATGAAACCGCAGCGGTTGTATTCGAGATCATGAAACCGGCTTATCCGGATTTGCTGGATTCGGCGGCCTATATCACCAATGTCATCAAGAACGAAGAAGTTCGCTTTTCGGAAACCCTGGACAATGGTCTGAAAGTCCTCAATGAGAGCCTGGAAGCCATGCAGGCCCGGGGTGAAAACCGGGTCCCGGGCGATGTAATCTTCAAGTTGTACGACACCTATGGTTTTCCCGTGGACATCGTTCGCGACGTAGTCCGGGATGAGGACATCACTCTGGATATGGAAGGATTCGAGGAGCACATGGCCGCCCAGCGGGCCAAATCCCGTTCCAAGATCAGCTTTGACGGCATCAGCGATGCCTACAAGAACCTGACCGCCACGGGCGTTAAATCAGAATTCGTCGGCTATGCGCAGACCGAAGCCGAATCGGAAGTGCTCCTACTGGTCCAGGACGGGGCCGAAGTGGAACAGGCTGCCTCGGACGTAGTCGAGATCGTCACCGGGACAACGCCGTTTTACGGTGAATCCGGCGGCCAGGTGGGGGACAGCGGGACGATTACGGCCTCGGGATTGGAGGTCAAGGTGACCGACACGGTCAAGGACCCCACGGGTTTGATCATTCACCGGGGCGAACTGGTGTCCGGGCAAATCGCGAAAGGACAGGCGGTTGCACTCCACGTGGACGCAGAAGCCCGCCGGGCGACGGAATGCAACCACACCGCCACCCATGTGCTGCACACCTCTTTGCGGCAGGTGCTCGGTGATCACGTCAAACAGGCCGGATCACTGGTGGCGCCGGACCGGTTTCGATTCGATTTCACTCATTTTTCCCAGGTGACGCCCGCACAGATTGAACAGATCGAGACCATCGCCAACCGCTACATCCGGGAAAACAACCCCACCGCTATCCAGGAGATGGCGGCTGAAGAGGCTTTTAAATCCGGGGCGACCGCCCTGTTCGAGGAGAAATACGGCGACACGGTCCGGGTGGTATCGCTGGGCGACTTCAGTCGCGAGTTGTGCGGTGGAACCCACACCGATCGCACCGGCAACATCGGCTTGCTGAAAATAGTCGGCGAGTCGAGTATCGCCTCCGGGGTGCGCCGGATCGAGGCCCTGACCGGGGCCGGCGCGGTGGCGCATGTCCAGAAAATGGTGGGCATCCTCAACGAGGGCGCCCGCCTTCTGAAGGACAAGCCCGAAGCCGTGGTGCCGCGCATTGAAAAGCTGATTGCCGATTACAAAGCCGGCGAGAAAAAAGTGGAGCAACTCAAAGCCAAAATGGCCTCCCAAGCTGCCGATGCCGTGGCCGATATCCGCACGGTGAACGGTGTCAAGATTCTGGCCCAGAAGGTGGCCGTGGACAGCCCCGCCGCCCTACGGGACATGGCGGACAAGTTCAAGGACAGCCTTAAATCCGGGGTGGTCGTGCTGGGGGCTGAGTCAGACAACAAGGCGCTTTTGATTGTCGGGGTGACCAAGGATCTCACCGGGCAGTACAAAGCCGGCAACATTATCAAAGAGGTGGCGGCCATCGTCGGCGGCAGCGGCGGCGGCCGGCCGGACATGGCCCAGGCGGGCGGCAGCCAGCCGGAAAAACTTGATGAGGCTTTGGAAAAGGCGTACGGTATTGTCGAGGCGATGGTGAGCTAAGTCCACTTCGCGATAGCAAACTGACTTGAATAGAAAACCGCGCCGCTCTGACGCGGTTTTCTATTTTTTACTATCAGAGTTTTCAATCCGACAGGTACCGGTAGCACGCCCAACTAAGCCGAACGTAATGTTTGGCCCGTCATCCCGGACTTGATCCGGGATCCAGTGTGTCCAAGGCTATCTGGACTCCGGCATTCGTCGGAGTGACGGTAGATAGGGCTACGGCAATGCAATGATGAATAGGGTAAAGACAAGGAAACAATATGTTTACAGAGCGACTTAAACAATTGACCCCCTACGTGCCCGGCGAACAGCCACAGGACCGCCAGTACATTAAACTCAATACCAATGAGAATCCGTACCCGCCGTCTCCGGCCGTGGCCGATTACCTCAAGACCGTGGATGTCGCAAACCTGCGGCGCTATCCTGATCCGCTGTTCACCGAGTTGCGGGGCGCTCTGGCGAAGCGCTACGGTGTGGAATCAGACCAGGTATTCGTGGGCAACGGGTCGGACGAAGTGCTGAGCTTCATGTTCTATGCTTTTTTCGACAGTCAGCAGGGACCGCTGCTGTTTCCGGAGTATACCTATAGTTTCTACCCGGTCTATTGCGATTTCTATGCGATCGATTATCAAAAGGTGGCCCTGCAGGGTGACTTTTCCGTGGACCTCGATGGATTTCTGCGTGCCGGGCCGTCATGCGGTCTGATCTTTCCCAATCCCAATGCGCCCACCGGCATCGGATTGCCCTTGGACAGAATTGAGGCTTTAATGGAGAGCTATCCCCGTGATCGCGTTGTGGCCGTCGATGAGGCCTATATCGATTTCGGCGGAGAGAGTGCCGCGGCGCTGATTGATCGCCAACCCAACCTGATCGTGGCGCGGACGTTTTCCAAAAGCATGTCTCTGGCCGGGCTGCGGCTGGGATTTACCCTGGGTGACCGGCAACTTATCCAGGCCCTTTATACCGTCAAGGATTCCTTCAATTCCTACCCGGTGGATACCCTGGCCCAGCAGGCCGGACTGCGGGCGGTCCAGGACCGGGTTTACTATGACCGTATTACGGCGCAGGTAATCGCAACCCGGGATGCTTTTTCCGCTGATCTGAATCGCCTGGGCTGGTTCCAGATGCCATCTTCAGCCAACTTTGTATTCGCCGGTAAAAACGGTGTTTCCGGTGAGGAGATATACCTGACCTTGAAAGAGCAGGGCATTCTCGTGCGCTATTTCAATGTGGACGGCTTGAAGAATTATGTCCGGATCACCATCGGGACAGATGAAGAGATGGCCACTCTGGTGGCGGCCATGGAAAAGTATCTATAAGCAGGCGTTATTGCGGCCCATCGATATCGGGATCGTAATCGAAATAGAAGGTTGTCCGGGTACAGTTTTGAGAACCGACACCGATCTCGATAGCGAATATCTGAAAATTGGCGATTGGACTTAGGGCGAGGGATACTATCTTTCTATCAGCATACCCGCAAGCTGATCGAGGGACGTGATCGCCCTGATCGGTTCAAGGTCTGCTGGTGGGGCCCCCGCCCCCTTGCGGTTCAGCCATATGCCGTTCATTCCCACCCGGGCCGCCGCCCGGGCATCGGTTTCCAGTTGATCTCCAATATAGATGCAGGCGTGGGTTGAGAATCCGCCCGACTTGCAGGCCTGCGTGAAGATGGCCGGGGCTGGTTTGGCGGCGCCGGTCTCACTGGAAATGCACACTATCGTAAAAAAGTCGGTTAGATGGAACACCTCCAGTTTCTCACGCTGCTGCTGCGCATGGCCGTTGGAGATGATGCCCAGATCCAGCCCCGCCATTTTTTCCAGACAGGGCCTGACATCCGGAAACAGGCGCCAATAGGCGGTATATGTGTCGATGGCCTGCCGCGCCAGATCCAGGGCATCGGTCGGGGACAGGTCAGCGCCAACACTCTGGAACAGGGTCCGCATGCGCCAGATACGAGCCTCCTGCAGGGATAGATCCCCCTGCAGATAGTATCGGTAGGCCTGGTCGGCGAGCGACACTCACCGCGCTGTGAAGGTTTGCCCGGAAATGGGAAATACCTCTGCGAATTCCTGCTGGAACACCGCTGCGCCTTGAACCATGGCGTGGTCATGATCCAACAGGGTGTTGTCGATGTCGAAAAAGATCATCGGGTCACGCAAGCGGCGTCAGTTTGTAGGGGACTTCGATACGGGTGGGATCATAAGAACGTTTGGCCTGCCGGAGGCCGGCAATTCCAAGGTCCTGTTCCCGGTTGAGAAAACGGCAGAGCGGGGCGAGGTGCACGGCTGTTGCATGGTTGATGACCTGAGCCGCGCCCTTGTAGGCCGGATCGGCCTTTTCGAAATGAATGTCATATATGTCGCGGTTGAGCGGGCTGAAAACCGAAAAGGCGACCGGTTTGTCCGCAACCAGCAAGGCCAACCCCGCAAATCCGATCTCTTCGAACTCCGCCAGGGCCCGGCCCAGAGCGGTGTGCTCCTCACGGATGCTGCGGCTGATCTTTAGGTTGCGGGCCAACAGGTCCTGGGCCAGTTTTCGGCAGTCGCCTTCCAGTTCACCAGCAAGCGGGACAACCCGATAGTTCGGGTAAGCCCGCTTAAACTGGGAGATCAGGTTTTTCTTCTTCTGCAGTTTGCGGCCAGTCAGCGCAGCCAGTTTTTTAACCGCGTAGATATAGTCGGCCGTATCCCTTTGCGCGTCGATGCGGTAATACATTTCCAGGTCCGGATGCCGTTGAATGTAACCGTGCGGCACCATGGTAACCGTGCCGCTCATGCGGCGTTTTTGCAGTTCTTTGGAAAGTCGGACCAGACCGGCCGTATCCATTTCCCGGCCGACCGGCAGAAAAAGATCGTCGTTGGAAATGTCCAGGGTGAGTAATCGCTCTCCGTAAAGGCTCCAGGAGCGCTGGTGCACATCCTTCCAACTGTAGAGGTTGGCGAAACTGTACTCACAGGAGGTCAAGCCGTATCTGTGGGCGAACCCGGATAGTATTTTGCGGTCCTCGAGCTCAATGCATTTGAATTCCGGAAACCGATTGGCTTTCGCTCCGCAGGTAATGGCTGTTTCCGATTTTTTCATGGAACCCTATCCTTTATGGATAAAAGGGACAGAACCCTTCATTTCGCTGAATCCCAACTGTTTGTAGAAACCACTAGTGCCCGGTTCACCTACCAGGCCGATCCATTCGATCCGGTCTTCCCGCAGCTTTTCCACCAGAGCAGTGATGATCCGTGCGCCGATACCCCGGCGCCGATAATCCGGCAACACGGTCACATCCTGGATATAGGCGTCACTGACCCCATCGCTGAGAATGCGGCCCATACCGATCATGTGCTCCCCGCGGAAGGCGCCGACAAAACAGTAGGAGCCGGGGGCAATGCGATCCACAAATTCCGGATTTTCGTCATTTTCGGGGGTCCACCAGCCGGCGGCCTTATAAAGCCGGACCATTTGCTCGCGGTCCGTGTGGTGGACTGGACGGATCTCGATCTCGTCGGCCAACGCCTCCGGATGCCTGTGGCCGGTGCGTGCAGGTACCATGCTATTGACGTACCGCAATGTGCAGTTTGTAGTCTGAGCCCCCAAAGTAATCGACGGCAAACTCGGCTACCTGGCGGGGTTCGTAGAACTTGCAACTAAACACATCGATATAGGCGGTATTGGAAGCATTGGCGAAGTGCCCGGATATCAACGAGGTTTCGATCAACTGGGTCATGCTGAAGCCGGCTACTTTTTCATCTTCGCCGAAATGCACGATCTGGCAATCTCCGAAGCGTTTCATGTTGATCCGGTCACACAGTTCGACAACGAATGATTTGATCTTTTCCGCACTGCGAATGATGTCCGGAGTGCAGTTGCGAATATCGACGGAAGAGAGCAGGCCCCAAGGCGCCCGGCCGGGTGCTTCCCGGCCCCAGGCAAACGGATAGGCACAAGGGGGGTGTCCGATGTCCGGGGCCTGGTCATAGCCGTTTAGATCAGGCATCAGACCGCGGTTCAGGTCGGCCGAAATCACCGTACGTTTGGCATCCAGGGCGGTCTGCAAGCAATCAACCGCCCGGTCCAGGTCGATATCCCCGCAGGTAAACATGTCCACGGCGGCATAATTGTGTTCCGGCCAGGCGTGAATGGTAAAATGTGATTCCGCTATGATGACCACGCCGCTTACGCCCTGGGGTTCGAATGAGTTGAAGGATGAACTGACAATGGTGGCGCCACTCTCTTGGGCAGCGGTGAGCATGGCTTTTTCGAGATAATCCTTATCCAGCAGGTGGCGCTCGTCACAATCATAATATTCGATGGTGATTTGCCGGGCCAGGGCAAAGCGAGCCTGCTTGCTACGTTTGAATTCCTTCTGGTTGCGGTACAGCATTGCTGTTAAAATCTTTCTCCTTTTTGCCGCGGGCGAAATCTCGTAAAATTGCAGCTAAGTTAGATATTTATTCCGTATATGATAATCTCTATAACCGATTAGTCAAGACGATCCGACCGGCAGCCGAATTTGGGCTAAAAGACTTTTTTGAGATTGGTTCTACACACTGGCAGCGCAGGGGTCAAGCCCCGGAACGCCGGTCTATTTGCATTCGGGCGGTCTGCCGATCCCAGTCAGCGAGCACAGGTCCGACAGGCTGCCCCGCAAAGCGTTCAATAAACTTGCCAAATTCAGTCCCTTATCCTATTCTCAGGGTCACCTGTACCGCGCCGCATACGAGAACATACATGATTTCAAAGCTCTTATACCGCTGTCCCCTCTGCGGTGGATTTGACTGGCTGCAGGATGCCCGCTGCATCCATTGCCGTGTATCCGTTGCAATGGAGCGGCCAACCCGTCTGACGATTGCCGGTCGATCAGCACCCATTGCGGACTGGTACGACCGGATTCTGGATATGGTATTGCCGGTTGACCGACAGGGGCTTATCTATAAAAGCGGCTCGGTCCGGCTTTTAAAAGAGGTGTCCTGCGGGCGTTACGTGGGCCCCGGCGGTCTAACGGCGTTATTATACGGGCGTCGGTTTCTGGAAACCGTCAGCGCGGCCCTCTATACAGACCGCATCGAACTGGCCGGTCCTACCGGCACCCGGACTTTGGTCTTCAGTGCATTGTTATCGGCTACGATCGAATCCAATGTCATTATCCTCGTTCAGCGTGACTCCGGTACGCTTTTCCTCGATTTTGAAAATGACTCCGGAAAAAAATGGGAAGACGGCATTCGCCGCGCCCTGGCCGATTACCGCTCGCCTGAAAAGATAGTGGAATATTTCCCCCGGATTCTCACGGTTGAAAAGCGGCGTCGTTTACCGGCGCCAGGCCCTGCCCGACGAATGCCCAGGGTGCCGGACGGCCCGCCGGCACCGGCCCAATCCCATCCGCTCTATGCGCTGGCTCGCCTGATCGTCAGGACCATTGTCCAAAAATGGCTGCGGGTCGAGTTGTCCGGTCGGGAACATCTGCCTGGCCGGGGACCCGCAATTTTACTGGGCAACCACAGTTCTTTTCTCGATGCTATCCTCCTGGAAGCCGCGACGGACCGGAACATCTGGTTCATGGCCAAAAATTCCGAGTATAAGGGACGCTTTATGACCTGGTTCCTGGGTCTGGCCAGAAGCTTCCCGGTTCGCCGCTACACGGTCGACGTTCAGGCGGTGCGCAATGCCATCCGGGTGGTACAAAGCGGACATATCCTGGGGATTTTTCCTGAGGGGGAGCGCAACTGGGACAACCGTTTGCTGCCCTTCAAGCGCGGAACCATGCGGTTGGTCCTGGCCCTGGGGGTACCGGTCATCCCGGTAGGGATTTCCGGGGCCTACGGGTTGATGCCCCGCTGGACGCACCGTATTCGGCGGGCGCCGGTGCATGTCCGTTTCGGGGCGCCGGTGAGTATCAAGCCGGTTCCGATTGCTGCCCAAACCGAGGCGGACATCGCGGCGGTTACGGAAGAACTGCGCGGATGTATTCAGGCGCTGATCGATTAAATCGGGCTGTCGGATGTAGAATCCAAATCGCTATCGGGATCGGGATCGAAATCGATATTGATAGCGAATACAAATATTTGGAATCCTTACCCTTTTAACACATCAATCATGGAATAGACCTTCCCGGTGACCCCTTCCTTGATCTGGCCGCCTAGAAATACTAACGCATCCAGAGTCCCGCAGGCGTAGACTTCCCGGCCGTTGATGTTGTGGGTAAACTCAAAGCGTACGGTTTCATCCTCAGAGAGCAGGGTGTACGTGTGCCAGCCGTGCCCCCCCAAATAAGCCGGCGGGATACCCCACTGCTTTTCCTGGGACTCCGGATCACGCTCCATTTCAATCTGATCCGCAGTAAAGTCCACCCCCAGGTCATTGAACGATTTCACCACGGCCTTGGCAGTGCCGCTCGTGTCGGCTTTGCCCTGCTGATGGCTCTCTCTGACGCGCATGGTGTATCCGCTGAACAGGGCGGGGAAATTTTCGGCCGCGAATTCAAGCATGGCCTGAAAACCGACGATCTGCTTGGCCATGTTCGGGGCGATGACCGCCAGGTTGTCCGAGTTTTCCACCGTCCGGACCAATGCCTGCCGGTCTCCGCCGGTGGTCCCCATCACGAACGGCAAACCGTGCGTACAGTAGAAAGCGGCGTTTTCATTGACCGCCGAAGGATGGGTAAAATCGACGCTGATGAAATCTGCATGCGCGGATTTGATTTCCGCCAGGCGGCCCTCTCTGTCTTCCGGGCGTACCAGGGCCACCGTCACACCCTCGACACTGTGTTCGGCAGCCGTGATCTCGGGACCGGTCAAAGAGTAGGGCACCAGTTCAAAGCGCTCATCTGCGAGGATGTGGCGGGTGAGCATGATGGCCACATTGCCGGGCAGGCCGTTGATCATGATTTTCATGGGAACACCTCCTGGGTTGAGGGTTCAAAGGTTCAAGGGTTCAGAGGTTCAAAGTTCTGGGGCGTTCCCCGGAACTCTGATCGTTGCAAAGGGTACCTCTTAATATATTCCGAAGTCATCTCAAAATTGCATTTTGGGTCAAGGTGCGGCGGTCGTGAGGTTCAGTTCGGAGGCATACCCTCACTATTTCGAGGATCTGAACCGATCACCCAACGCCGAGATTGGGCCAAAAGGAAATTTTGAGATGATTTCTACAATCGTTCAACAACTTCACGCAGCTTGGGAAAATGGTCTGCCTCGGGAACTGCCAGGTTCAGTTTCAAACCGGCCACGGCCGTCGGAATATAGGCGGCAAACCCCGGTTTGTTTTTCTTGCGGCTTAGAAAACCAAAGGCGCCGAGGATCTGGAGATTGCGGGTCAGGCTGCAATGCACATAGCCGCGTTGGATCTTCTGCCGGTCATCTCCGGTTACCGCCTGAATGCGGTCCAGGCCATAATCGCGCAGGGCGGCCTGTACCTCCGGCGTAAAACGGACGTACGGGTCGATCAGCAAAGACGCCAGATCATATTGTACGGGCCCCAGGCGACCGCCTTGAAAATCTATGACCACGCACTGCTCGCCGCGCAGCATGATGTTACGTGACTGAAAGTCGCGGTGCATGAAGCCGATAACACCATTGGCAAGCGTTCTGTCAGCCAGCAGTTCGAATTCTTCCCGCAAGTCATTAAAGGTAACATCCTCATACCCCCGTTCCAGGTGTAAAAAGGCTTCCACGAAGTAGGCGCATTCATTTTGCAGAATGACCTCCCGGTTGTAGGTTTGGGTTTGGTACGGCCAGGCCGGATTAAAGCCGACCGCACCCTCACGTGAAAGGGTTACCAGGGTATCGATGACCTTTTGATACAACCGGATGCGGGCAGCGGTTGAATCCAGGGCCAGGACGGCGTCCTGGAGGTGCCGGTCGCCCAGGTCCTCTAAAATAGCCAGGCCGGCGAATGGGTCGGCTGCGTACAGCTCGGGCACCGGCAGGCCGCGGCGATGCAGATGGCGACCGATGTTGATGAAGGCATCGGACTCGCATACGGCTGTTGTCGATCTGATTCCGTGGCTGACCGCCACCAGGCTGTCTGCTCCATCGGTAATCCGGGACCAGACCCGGTCTGATCCATCGCCTTGCAATCTGGTAACAAGCGGCTTTTTTTCCGGGAGACGGTCAAAGGCGGCCTTGAAAGCATCCCGGGTCAGCAGTTCCGAAACCGTCGTTAAATACCGATCTGGAGAACCGATATCTTCCCAGCGATGATTGCGTACGGGATAGGCCTTCACTTTGCGGCCGGCATCTATCATGGCCTGATAGACACTAATACTGGAGAAAAACGAATGATCGGGGCAAAAATCGATAAACTCGCGCTCAATGACCTGGATGCCGGTGAACGCCAGGCAAGACGCCTTGTTTTCCGCGCTGGTACGGTCGACAAAAGAGAGGATGTGGTTGTCATTCGTCACGGTTACCGTATTGAACTCGGCCCGGTCATGGACAACCAGGGTTGCCGGACAGCCGCTGTCCAGGTGGTTCTCCCAGGCGGCCCGCAGGTCTATATCGGTGAATATATCACCGTTGATGACCAGCAGGGGGGTGTCGGTCCAAAAAGCGCCCAGGTTCTTGATGCCGCCGCCGGTTCCCAGGATCTCAGGTTCATGGAGCAGGGTGATCCGGGCCTGGTAATCCTGCTGGTTGATATAGTGTTCCACCTGCCCGGCCAGGTGGTGCAGGTTGATGGCGATGTCCTTAAAACCGTTGTCTTCCAACTGGTGAATGAGCCGGTCGATGAGCGGCCGTCCGCCGACTGGAAAGAGCGGTTTGGGGGTGTGTTCGGTGTAAGGCCTGAGCCTGGTGCCCAGGCCGGCTGCAAGAATAAAGGCTTTCATATCAAGATGGAAGGTATTTGGCGAATTTTTGCAGGGCTTCGTCGTACGCCTCTATCTGGTCCGTGTCGCCGGCCCCGGTGATGCCCCGGCTGATAAAGAAATTGACGGCATTTTTATAGTTGACCTTGGACAGGGCTTCCTTGCGTTCGATTTCTTCGTTGCGGTACATTTTATTACCAAGGGACTCAATTTTCTTCAGCCGGTTCTTGATATCGACCGACTTTTTCTTGGATGTTTTGAAATACTCGAGGGCAACCCGATAGGATTCGAAATAGGGTGTCAGAAAACCCGTGTAGAGTTTGAGTTTACGAAAACCCATGGAGGTCAGGTTGTAAAAGTCCGGTATGGAGGGATGCGGCATCAAGATGGCATCATCGATAAAGAGCTTCAGGTTTTTACGCACGTAATACTCAACCGGGCGGTCGACATCATAGGCGAATTCATTTTTGAAAAAATCCTGGAGAAACGTGTAGGTCTGTTGCAGGTCGGTGGCTGAGAATTGAAACGCGTCCTTTTCCAGGATCGTCAGGGCCGTAAAGGCTGCGGGCACAAAATGGGCGACACAGTTATTCTTGTAATATTCCAGGTTGGGGCGTTTGTTTTCGCTGACCGCGTAGACAATGCTCTCCTTATCTTCTTCCTTGCCCAGGGAAACCCGCTCGATAAACTTGCGCTGGACGTAGTTATCGATGGTTTGCTCAAAAGCCCGGTCGGCATCCAGCATGAGCGTTTCGGCCAATTCAGCCCCATGGGTCAACAGGTAGTTGAGGTAGGTGTCGATCGCGAAATCCAACTGCTCCTTGGAAACCCTCTTTTTGGAACTGTTGAGAAAGGCGGCGGCCACTACAGCGTGGGGGGTTACCACCGATACACTGTTGATGGACCTGATCACCCGGTGTCCCAGGTTTCTGACCAGGGCGGCTTCTTCCGTGCGGCTGATGCTCGCAAGGTTCTGACCCATCTGGTCCAACAGGCTGCGGAATGAAATGGGTTCATGAAAACGCAGATAGATGCGTCCGTAACGTTTTTTTAAAACCCGCCGGGCCTTGATGATTTGCTTGATACTTTCCGGATTTTTCTTGCCGCCCTCGAGTTCGTGTAAATAGGCGCTTTCCTCGAGGACCCGATCATAGCCGATATAAATCGGCGCGATGACCATGTCTTCACAGGCGCCCTTCTTGAAGGCATTGATGATAATCGAGAGCAGGCCCAGCTTCGGCAGGATCATTTTGCCGGTGCGGCTGCGGCCACCCTCGATGAAGAACTCGAGATTGAAACCTTCCTCGAGCAGCTTGTAGACGTAGGCCGAAAAGACGCGTGAGTACAGCATCTGGCCTTTAAAGGTCCGCCGGATGAAAAAGGCCCCGCCTGCTCTAAAAACGGGTCCGAGGGGCCAGAAACTCAGATTCTTGCCGGCTGCGATCAGCGGGCAAGGCATATTGTTGTGCCACAGGATATAGGACAAAATCAGGTAGTCGATGTGGCTCTTGTGGGAGGGGATCAGAACCAGGGGACCTTTCTGGGACATGGTTTTCAAGCGGTTCAGCCCCTCGCGATCTACAGAGACCCCATCATAGATGTGGTTGAACAGCCAACTCAAAGCAAGGCTGAAAAGTTTGATGGTCCCGATGCTATATTTGGCGGCGACTTCCTCTAAATAATCATCGGCCCGCTTGCGCACCTTATAGATCGGGGTGCCTTTCTGCTCGGCATATTCTTGCATGAACCGTCTGAGTTTGTTGTTGGACAGAATGTTCTCTTTGAGCTCCTCCCGGGTTTTTAAAACCGGACCGATAATGGTTTGCCGGTGGCGGTTGATTTTGGCCAGCAGGGTTTTACGCAGGTTCAGGGCTCTGAACTCCAGGCTGCGGTTAAAATTGTCCGGCTGGTTCAGAAACGTCTGCAAATTAAATGGGGTGGAAACTTCCACGATCACCTTTTCCGGTTTACGAAAGAGGGTGAACAGCCGCCGCAGCAGACCGGGACGTTGTTCTGTGCCGAAAAAGATATCGGTCATGGTCGGGATGGAGCGCTTGGGATTCTTTCCAAAGAACATCAACTGCGGCACGATATAGATCGGGCGGTCGGTGGCAGCTTGAATGTCGATCAGGTGTTCCAGCGGGTCGGTTTTGGCTTGGATGAAGCGCTGATAGAAGTTTTTCGGGTCTACCATTGAAAGGATGCCCGCCCGCCCGGCGATCAGTGAATCCCGGATATAGCCGCGCCGGTAGGGATGGGGCCGGGATCGAAACCGGATCAGGTGATCCAGGTTGGCCAGGAGGATCTTGAAGATTCGATTCAGCGGCTGCCAGAGCAGCACCTTCCGGTCGAACCAGATTTCCGGCACCGGCAGCCCAATCTGCTGGTAACGCGTGTGGTAGAAAAGGTATTCGAAAAAGCCCTTGTATTTGACCGCATATACGATGATGGCATTGGCGGGGATGCTTTCAATGACGGCGGACTGGGTCTTGTCCAGCTTGATGCCGGAAAAGAAGGCTTTCAACAGGAGCTCGGAAAAAAAACCGGTCTTGGCAGGGACAAAACAGCTATAGTGGTCGTGGGTCCCCTGCAGGGCGGCATCGCGGAGCTTGCCCAGGCGTCCCGTCTCCTTGGCTGTTTCTGAAGCGTTCGAGTTGTCCATTTTTTTAGATGATTTTTAATCCCGCGTAGAGGCGTGTGATTATGGTCGGCGGCAGCCTGCCGGCCGCGCTGTATGTCAATAAAATCAAAAAACTATCAAATTTGTAGGTACATTGCAATGCTTATATGGGGCCCATTTGAATGCCCGGCGAAAGCCGTTTTGGACCATGGTCGGCCGGGTCGGCAAGGCCGCTGCCGGGAATAGGCCATATCTTGGAAATTGCTAAAAATGTGCTTGTGTTCACTACCGGCGTATGGTAACTGAGAGGATTATTACAAAGCCAGGGAACGTGCCGGGTAACACGCGACTTTGCCCGGCATTTCGATCTGGTTACAAGTGATTCCGGGTATATCGGCAGTCAGTTCCAAACACTTTAAAATATAACACCGACATTAAATCTGGGTAAAGGAGGACGATTTGGTATGAAAACATTAATTGGTGGTGCAGTTGCAGCTGTATTGGGGCTTATTGGCCTTTCTGTCTGGTTCAGTGAATTTCTGCAGATTCTGGCCGGTGCAATCCCTATTATGCTTCTTCTTGGTGGTGGTCTGGCCCTTTACCTGGGCTTTGATGAACTTAAGGATACCTGGAAAAAAGAAGACTCTGTTGCTGGACCGGGTGAAGATTCCGCAGTTTATAATGATGAGATCGATGCCCTGAAAAAGGAGATCGAGACCCTTAAAGCTGAAAAAGAATAGTCGTAGCGAGCGTATATCCAAGGCCCCGCAGGTGTTTATGCCTGCGGGGCTTTTTGTTTTTAGGTGTTTAGGTAGAAGACTGAAGGCTGAAGGTGGGAGGTCGAAGGTATAGGGTATAAGGTAGAAGGTATAAGGTTGTTGAGCGAGCTTTAGCGGTTTTGTTTGATGGCATCGGTGGCCAGTTGGTCCGCGCGTTCATTGCCGGGGTCCCCGGCATGGCCCTTTACCTTATAGAAGCGAATATCACTGAAGATGTTCAGGAGCGCACGAATCTCGGCTACGAGTTCGGGATTTTTCTTGGCTTTCCACCCCTGGGTCAACAGCCCGAAGGCATAGCTGCTGTCCGTGAAGATCCGCACCGGTTTTTTCCTATCTTTAACCGCCTCCAGACCGACACGGATAGCCTCCAGTTCAGCGATGTTATTGGTGGCGATCCCGATAAAACGTGAGATTTCTTTTGCATGGGGACCATATTGCATATGGACCCCGATGCCCGATGGGCCGGGGTTCCCTGAGGAGGCGCCATCCGTGTGAATCAGGATGGCGTCCGCCGGATGGTCCTCCCCCGATGTGCCGGCGGCTGCTTTGGCAGGGGGCTGCTGGGGACGGGCCGGGGGCTTTGGGTCTACCGGCGGGACATCGGTTTCAATCTGTTCAGGGCCCTCTAAAAGGTGCAGGCTGTCGGTATTAATCCGGTATTCATGGGCCTGGTTGAGCTGGTATTTAATCAACACCTTCCCATCCTGGACATCCAAATTGCCGTCCGGTCCCAGGGAAACCCAGACCTTGTTTTTCTTAAAGCGCATGCGCTTCCAGTCAGTCATTTTACGAAACCTTCGGTTTCAGGTGTTTAGGTAGAAGGTTGAAGGCTGAAGGAAGGCCAATAGTTTTTTAGAGACCCAAATCAGCCGCATCCGATGTTGCCTCCTTCAGTCTTCAGTCCTCGGCCTATATGCCTACCCATTATCTATACATGTGAACCGACCGGCTCAGCTCAACGAATGATTCCAGGTCTGGCTGCCATTCGGCTTGCAGTTCGGCAATAGTTGCTCCGGCCGATAGGGCTATCCGGATGTGGTCGCCGCCCAGGATCAAATCAATGGGAAGTTTTTCATATTCGTACTCATAGGGGGGGGCTTTCCATTGAAAGTCATCCGGGTAGACCTTCAAAATCCCCGCGAGCAAGCGTAAAGATGTTTCAAACGGTCTATATTTATCCGGTGCGGTTACATGAAGCTGAAACCCATTGCACCTTTGGCCTTCCCATTTATTGGAAGTCGGTTCAAAAGAGACCGGCCGCAGGCATATCCCGGGAATATCCGCCGGCATCACCACCGCTTCCAGTTCGGGGACCTTTATGAAGGGCGCGCCAAATATTTCAAATGGCTGGGTCGTACCGCGGCCTTCGGAAATATTTGTGCCTTCCCAGATTACCTGCCCGGGATAAACCACGGCTGATTCAGGTGTGGGCAGGTTGGGGGAAGGGGCTACCCAGGGCAGGCCCGTCGCTCTGAAATACATCCAGCGTTGCCAATTTTGCAGCGGCACGATTTCCAGGTCGCAACCGATGTCAAAAGTTTCGTTGAACAGGCGGGCCAACTCACCGATGGTAAGTCCATGGCGCATGGGAATGGGGTAACGCCCCACAAACGAGGCAAAGGCCGGATCCAGGCAGCTGCCCTCTACCAATAGGCCATTCATTGGGTTGGGACGATCGAGGACCACGACTTTGCGATCATAGCGCCGGGCGGCCTCCATGCAATAAGACAGGGTGTAGACGAAGGTATACACGCGGGTGCCCACGTCCTGGAGGTCTACCAGCAGGATATCGATGGGGTCGAACATGTCGCGGTCCGGGACCCGGGATTGGCCATAGAGGCTGAATACCGGCAGCCCGAGTTCCGGATCCACCATATCGGCCGACTCGATCATGTTGTCCTGCTTTTCTGCAAAAAAGCCGTGCTGGGGAGAATAAAGCGCGCGCAGCCGGCCGGGAAAGCGTTTTGTGATGCAGTGGCGGGCGTGCCGGTAATGGCTATCGACGGAGGCGGGATTGCACAACAGGCCCAGCCGGGCGTTCCTGATCCCGGACGGCGGGGATTCGATAAAGTGTTCGAGGCCGGTGATGGTTTTATGCATGGTGTGACCACGACCAAGCGGTAGGCTAAAGGGTTTTCTTAATGATGTAGGGGCTGTTTCTAAATTAGGATTTTGGTTCAAAGTGCGGCGGCCGTGAGGTTCCCCCGCGTTGCGGGACTTCCCGCTGTTGTAATCCCCGATTGTGGGTCGCAACCCGAGGAATACGCAAGTATTTCGAGGATAGCGCTATCGCTTCACTCCGTGCGGGAACCGAGCGCCCAACGCAGAAATTGGGCCCAAAGACCATTTAGAAACAGCCCCTAAGATTACTGACACTTGGCAGGCATTTATCATATTGGCCTGGAATTAAAAAGATAAAATAAATTCAGCCGGTAAGGTCCAGGCGCGGATGCTGTCGGCAGCCCCCAAATTACATTTATTCTAAACTTATTTCATTGACACTGAACAGAATTCCGGATAATGACTGAACCATACTGCAGCGCAAAGCCAACCGGACGCGTCAAGGCTCAGCGACTTCTTATTTTTGTGAATACCTTGACAAAAACTACGGCTCACCATAAACAGTTTCATTGCTTTTATCGGTAGACAGGAAAAGTGGATGATTTGGATATAAATCTCAAGGGGGTAGTGGTCATTGTCGGTAACTACGGCAGTGGGAAAACCGAAGTGGCCGTAAATCTGGGTATCAAGCGCAAACAGGACGGCATCGATGTCCTCCTGGCTGATCTTGATCTGGTGAATCCGTACTTCAGGATACGGGAAGCACGCAGCTATCTATCCAAAATGGGCATTGATGTTATTCTGCCGCCCCGGAAATACCTCCACGCAGATTTACCGATTCTCAGTCCCAAAGTGGGCGGTCTCATTAGGAATCCGGCCACCCTCTCCATTCTGGATGCCGGTGGCGATGGGGTGGGCACCATTGTGCTGGCTGCCCTGGCCGATATGTTTAAGGACCGGCCGGTGGACATGCTCCAGGTAATCAACCCGTTCAGGCCCTTTACGGCCGACGTGAACGGCTGCCTGGTAATGCGCGAAAGGATAGAGGCGGCGTCGCGCTTAAAGGTCACCGGATTGATCGGCAATGCGCACTTACTGGATGATACCACCACCGCGGATGTGCTCCAGGGGTATGAACTGGTGACGGGTGTCTCCAGGGCCAGCGGCCTGCCGATTGCCTTCATTACAGCTGCGGCCGGTTTGACTCAGGAAATTCGGGCAGCTGGTGTGACGTGCCCCATGCTGCCGATCGAAAGGCAATTGACCATGCCCTGGAAAAAAGCCCCTGAAGCCGATGGATAGCAGCGGATAGGACGATTCGGCCCCAACCTGAATCAACCGGGCGTGTTTGACCGACAGGATGATGAGGATAGGTTGCCTCGGGCAGCGAGGCGGCTTTCATAAATAAAGGAGTTGATTACATGGCGTATTCGCACAAAATTGACAATGACAAATGCAAAGGCTGTGCACTGTGTGTTACGGTGTGCCCGAAAAATGTTCTCGAAATAGCAGAACAGGTCAATGCCAAGGGATATTTCCCGGCCTACCAGGCCCGGCCTGAGGATTGTATCCACTGCACCGCGTGCTGTATCATGTGCCCGGATTTGGCCATTACCATTAAGAAGACAGCCGACGAAGCAGCGGACTGATATAAACGGAGGAAACTATGGCAAAGGTACTGATGAAAGGCAACGAAGCGATCGGGGAAGCCGCCATTCGGGCAGGCTGTCTAAACTATTTTGCCTACCCCATCACACCCCAATCCGAGGTGGCGGAATACCTGGCAAGACGGCTGCCGGAAGAGGGCGGTGTATTCCTGCAGGGTGAAAGCGAAGTTGCCGTAAGCTATATGATTTTCGGTGCATCCGGGTGCGGTGAGCGGGTTATGACGACCTCCTCCAGCCCGGGCATCAGCCTGATGGGAGAAGCCCTCAGCTATATCACCTGCGGTGAATGCCCGGCCGTGTTTGTCAACATCGTGCGCGGGGGGCCGGGGTTGGGCGGTATTCTCCCTTCGCAGGGCGATTACCTCCAGGCAACCAAAGGCGGCGGACACGGGGATTACCGCTTGCTGGTCATGGCCCCGGACAGTGTCCAGGAGGCGGTCGAGATGACCATGGCCGCATTTCCCCTGGCCGAGAAATACCGCAATCCGGTCATGATTCTCGGGGACGGTCTCATCGGGCAGATGATGGAACCGGTCGAGTTCCCGGAAGACCTGGCAGCGGCACCTACGAACAAGGACGACTGGGCCACCAACGGCATGGACACCCGCGGCAGCGAGACACGCAACCTGCTTAAAACCCTTTACCTCGATCCAGAGGCACTCAATGCCCACAACCTTAAGCTGCGGGCCAAGTACGAAAAAATGAAGGCCGAAGAGGTGCGCTACAAGACCTACAATATCGAGAGCGACTATCAGGCGCTGATCGTAAGTTACGGCACCATGAGCCGGGTCTGCCGCACAGCCATCGACAATTTCAAGGAAGAGGGCCTGGAAGTGGCCATGATCCGGCCCCAGACCGTGTTCCCCTTTCCCGAAGCGGCCATCCATGAAGCTGCGGGCAAAGACGGCTGTAAGGTGGCGGTCAGCGTGGAAATGAACATGGGGCAGATGCTGGAAGATGTCCGGCTTAGCGTCTTGGGACAATGCCCGGTGGAATGGTACGGCAAATGCGGCGGCGAGGTCCCGACCCCGGAAGAAGTTATGGAAGCCGTCCGGTCGTTTATCGGTTCGTAGAACCCAATCGCCGTGCTGAAAAGACACGGCGCCAATGAAGGAGTCAAGAGAATGGGAAAGACATTTGCAAAGCCTCAGGCGCTCTCCGACACGCCGACGCACTATTGTCCCGGCTGTACCCATGGTGTGATCCACCGGCTGGTTGCGGAAGTCATCGACGAACTGGGCATCCGGGGCCGCACCGTCGGGATAGCCCCGGTGGGGTGTGCGGTTCTGGCCTATAATTATTTCAATTTTGATTTCCAGGAGGCTGCCCATGGCCGCGCTCCGGCTATGGCCACGGGGATCAAACGCGTTCGTCCAGATCTGATGGTTTTCACCTATCAGGGGGATGGCGACCTGGCCAGCATTGGCATGGGCGAGATCGTGCATGCGGCCAACCGTGGTGAGAAGTTCACCACGATATTCGTGAACAATGCCATTTACGGGATGACCGGCGGCCAGATGGCGCCCACCACCATGCCCAAACAGCGGACCTCCACATCGCCGTTCGGCCGGAACGTAGAAGAAGTCGGCATGCCTATTCGGATGGCCGAATTGCTGTCTGCTCTGGTCACACCCGGCTATGTGGTGCGCCAGACCGTTTTAAAGCCCAAGTATATCATGAAGACCAAAAAAGCCCTCAAACAGGCGTTTACGTACCAGATGGAGGGTAAGTGCTACAGCTTCGTGGAGATCGTCAGCAACTGCCCGACCAACTGGGGCATGACACCCCAGGAATCTGTGGACTGGGCTGAAGAAACGCTGCTGGATTATTACAAACTGGGTGAATACAAAACCCCTGAATAGATAGAGCTTTATACCGTAATTTCAGGGCTGGGAGGATACAGCATGCAAAACGAAGTGATGTTTGCCGGGTTTGGCGGACAGGGAATTTTACTCAGTGCCAAAATTCTCGCGAACGCGGCTATGGAACAGGGTTTTGAAGTGGCGTGGGCCCCCTCCTACGGGCCCGAGATGCGCGGAGGGACCGCCTACTGCACCGTGGTGGTCAGTGATCGCCCCATCGGGTCTCCGATCATACGCAATCCCCGGCACCTGGTGGCCATGAACCGGCCGTCTCTGGAGAAGTTCGCCCCGGTGATCCAGCCGGGCGGGGTGGTCCTCGTGAACAGCACCCTGATCAGCGTGCCGGCTGGCCGGGACGATGTGGACGAACTGCGGGTGCCGGTCAACGATATTGCCAAGGAACTCGGCAATGTCCGGTCGGCCAATATCATAGCCCTGTCGGCCTTTGCGGCCCGCAGCAAAATCGTCGATTTTGAGATGATCCGCAATTGTGTCGAAGCGGAATTTTCCAAAAAACCCAAACTGATTCCACTGAATCTCGAAGCAGTTGCGGCCGGGGCAAAGGCCGCCCAATAAGGGATGGTCTTGCGGTGCCACCATCGAGAATGTTGGTGTGCATTGGTATCTCTCTAATACCATACTTTTAATACCCTTTTTCTCGCGCAGGGGCGCAGAGACGCAGGGGAAACCATTGATTTTTTCGGTTTCGGTCTCCGACGGCTAAAACCTAAAAGCCCCTTTTTTTGTTTGGTTTTCGCGCGATAGCGCGCCTAATTTCTGTGTTCTGGTCTTCTCGGCGCCTTTGCGTCTCCGCGCGATGAAATGATTTTGGTTTGTGGTCTTTAAACACATAGTCTTAAATTATATCAATGAAACCATTACTGATCACCATCGACGGCCCGGCCGGGGCAGGTAAAACAACGGTGAGCCGGGCCCTGGCCGACCGGTTGGGCTTTCGGTATATCGATACCGGGGCACTGTACCGGGCCGTTGCGCTGCAGGCCCTGGCAGCCGGAGTCGATTCGCAAGACGATCCCGGTCTGGAGGCTTTGTGCGCCCGACTGGCCCTGCGTTTTGAACGCCTGGCGGATGGGGTGCACCTTCTGGCCAATGGCGAAGACATCTCCGGGCGGATCCGCACCCCGGAGGTGACCATGAAAGCCTCGGCCGTGTCTGCCCGACCGGTGGTCCGGCAGTTTCTGCTGAAGGTGCAGAAAGACCTCGGCCGTGAAAAATCCGCCGTGTTCGAAGGCCGGGACATGGGCACCGTGGTTTTTCCGGATGCAGATGTTAAGTTTTTTCTAAATGCAAGTACGGAAGCCCGGGCGCAGCGACGTTTTGCGGAACTGTCTGATGATGCCGGCCAAACCCTGGACGATGTTACCCGGGATATGCGCAAACGCGATAAGGATGACAGTTCCCGGAATTTGGCCCCCCTGAAACCTGCTCCGGATGCCATGCGGATCGATTCCACCCGGCTTTCGATCGAGGCGGTCTTGGAAATTATGCTGGCCCGAATCGAGAAAGTCGGATAGAAGCGGTTTCAAAACCTCCCCTCGGGTCAAATCTCGGTGTTTGGCGTTCGATTCAAATCCTCGAAATACTGAAAGTGTTTGCCACGATGGGCATTGGCTTCGCTGGCACCTCCGGTTTGAACCTCACGGCCGCCTTGAACTTGAGCCCGAATGAAGTTTTGAAACCACTGCTAAACATCTAAAAACACAATATTATAAGTTTTGGTGGATCTATCGAACCCTGCTCGGTTGAGCGGGGTTTCATTTTTTTAAAAATATTTTGTCTTAACCATTGAATTTTCAAATTTAGTCTGGTACGTAGACCCGTTGTGCCGATGAACAAATTCGGCAAAAAAAATAGGCCAAGGGGGACACTCGTTTAATGGAAAATTTAGAACAAAACAATTCAACAGAAGAAGTAGAACAGGAAGAGATGGAAGACGCGGCCGTACAGAACGATCAGGCGGACATGCCCGAGGAAGAAGAAGAGAGCATGGAGAGCCTGATGGAGATGTATGAAGAGAGCTTCAAGCGATTTGCCGAAGGTGAAGTCGTCACCGGCAAAATTATTTCCGTCGACAAGGACTATGTACTGGTGGATATCGGCTACAAGTCCGAAGGACAGATCCGAATTAACGAATTCCGCAATGATGAAGGCGAAATCGAGGCCAATCTGGATGATTCCGTCGAGGTCATGGTGGAATGGTGGGACGACGAGAATGAAGTGGTGGTTCTGTCCAAGGAAAAGGCTGCCAAAGTCAAGGTCTGGGAAGCCATCAAGGTGGCTTACGATGCCGACGACAAGGTGGAAGGCGTCATTACCTCGCGGGTCAAAGGCGGTTTTTCGGTGGACATCGGCGTGCAGGCGTTCCTGCCCGGTTCACAGGCCGATCTGCGGCCCATCCGCAACCTGGACGAGATGGTCGGCCAGACCTTCGAATTCAAAATTCTTAAATATAACCGCAAGCGGTCCAACATCGTGCTGTCCCGCCGGGTCATCCTGGAAAAAGAGCGGGAATCCAAAAGAGCCGCTACCCTGGCTTCCATCCACGAGGGCAAGGAAGTGCAGGGGGTGGTCAAAAACATCACCGAATACGGTGTGTTTGTGGACCTGGGCGGCGTAGACGGGCTTTTGCATATCACGGACATCTCCTGGGGTCGGGTAAAGCACCCGTCCGAACTGTTCACCATAGGTGATGAGATAACCGTGAAGATCCTCAACCTGGACCTTGAGAAAGAGCGCGTTTCGCTCGGCATGAAACAGTTGACTGAGGATCCCTGGTCAACGGCCGCCGAAAGATACCCGATCGAATCCCGGATCACCGGGAAAATTGTCAGCCTTACTGATTACGGGGCATTCGTGGAGCTCGAAGAGGGCATCGAAGGGCTCATCCACGTCTCCGAAATGTCCTGGACCCGCAAGGTTCGGCATCCTTCCAAGATTGTATCCGTGGGTGAAGAGGTGGAGGCCATCGTCCTGGACATCAAACCGGACAACCGGCGTATCTCGCTGGGAATGAAACAGGTTGCCCCGAACCCGTGGGATGTGATCAGTGAGAAATACCCCATCGGCACGACCATTGAAGGTAAAATCAAGAACATTACCGATTTTGGTATTTTCATTGGCATCGACGAAGGTATCGACGGCCTGGTCCACATCTCTGACATTTCCTGGACCAAACGCATCAAGCATCCTTCCGAGGTCTACAAGAAGGGCGAGGTCATTCAGGCCATCGTCCTGGATATCGAAAAAGCCAATGAACGCTTTTCACTGGGCATCAAGCACCTGACCGAAGATCCGTGGAAAACGGTAGCCCAGCGCTATGAAGTCGGCAAGGAGATTACCGGAACCATTACCAACCTGACCGATTTCGGCGTTTTCGTTGAATTGGAAGAGGGGATTGAAGGCCTGGTGCATGTGTCGGAAATCAGCAAGGAGAAGATCAAGACCCCGGTTGGCATGTACAACGTGGGCGATCTTATTACCGCCCGGGTGATGAACATCAACAGCGACGAGAGACGCATTGGTCTCTCCATCAAGCGCCTGGATATGGAAGATGATCAGACCTTGCTCAGCGAGTACGTCAACAACATGAAGCCGGCAACTTCCACCTTCGGTGAGATCCTGCGCGAGAACCTGCAGGGCAAACTGGGCGAATCCGCGACCCCGGAAGAGGGCGACGCAGACGCAAGCACCGCCGCCGCCGACACGGAAGCTGAATCAGCCGCGCCGGTAGATGCACAGCCGGCCGCTGAAGCCGAAACTCCGGTTGCTGAAGATGACGCCGCTGAAGAAAAACCGGCCGCTGAAGCCGAAACTCCGGCTGCTGAAGATGATGCCGCTGAAGAAAAACCGGCCGCTGAAGCCGAAACTCCGGCTGCTGAAGCTGATGCCGCTGAAGAAAAACCGGCCGCTGAAGCCGAAACTCCGGCTGCTGAGGATGATGCGGCTAAAGGAAAACCAGCCGAATAGCTGGATTTAGAAGCATACGCACAAGCAGGCTGGCGGTACTTGTTACCACCAGCCTGTTTTTTTTGCGGTTGACCCCGTCTTGCAGGGCGCTTCGTTTTTCGCCGGGAGTACGTGGCCTGGTAATTAAAACTTGAATCCGTAACGGATGTGTTTATACTGAGGTTGACTGTCACCTTTTAGGGGCTGTTTCTAAATTGTCTTTTGGCCCAATCTCGACGTTGGGCGTTCGGTTTCGGTACGGAGTGCCGGTTTTCAAGCCGCAGGCGCAACCGTAAGCGCTATCCTCGAAATACTTGAGTATTCCTCCGGTTGCGACCCACAATCGGGGAATACAACAGCGGGAAGTCCCGCAACGCGGGGAAACCTCTTGGCCGCCGCACCTTGAACCAAAATCCTAATATAGAAACAGCCCCTAGCTTAAATGGAGCTATCCACGCATGTTTTCCCGTCGACATCCTTATCTATTCTTCCTCATGGTGTCTGCAACCATTGCAGCCGTTACCACCCTGGGCCTGACCAGCCTGCTCATGCTGGGCGGCGAGCGGGCCGAATTTGACTTTGGCGAAAAAGTCGGGGTCGTGGAGGTAACCGGGATGATTGTCGATGCGCGCGATACCATCGACCAGATCAAGCAGCTGCGCGAGGATGACACCATCAAGGCCATTGTGGTCCGTATCGATTCCCCCGGTGGGGCCGTGGCGCCTTCCCAGGAGATTTACCGCGAGATCAGAAAGACGGCGTCCCAGAAAAAAGTAGTCGCCTCCATGGGGGCGGTGGCCGCTTCCGGGGGGTATTATATCGCTGCCGCCGCGGATGGCATCATTGCCAGCCCGGGGACGATTACCGGCAGTATCGGTGTTATCATGGCTTACACCAACTACCGGGCGCTGCTGGACAAGATCGGCCTGGTGCCCGTGGTGGTGAAAAGTGGAGCCTACAAAGACACCGGTTCCCCGGTTCGGGAAATGACGGTGGAGGAAAGAGAATTTTTAGAAAGCCTTACCGATAAAATCCACCAGCAGTTCATCCAGGATATCGTGGCTGGGCGTCAAATGGATCCGGAAAAGGTCAGTCAGCTGGCTGACGGCAGAATTTATACCGGCGAGGAATCCAAAGCCCTGGGACTGGTCGACCGGATCGGCAATATCGAAGATGCCATCGAGTGGGCCGGCCGGATGGGCGGCATTGAAGGCCAGGTTTCCGCGGTTTACGTCGGTGAGGACGAGTTCTCCCTGCTGGATTATTTGTTGGGCACCTCTTTGAAAACCTACCTGGTGCGTCTTTTGAAAGGGGAATTGGCAGCTGAGGCGGTTTATCGACCCAGTAATGGTTGATTTTCCTGAGTACTCAGTTCGACCAGCTTGCGATTGGCGTTCGAAAACGAATTTCAACCATCCAGCCGGGACTGTCCAATATCCAGTGTGGTGGCGCTGTGCGGCGCTATCCTAATTTATCAAAATGACCGCATACCATCCATGGGCGTTGGAAATCGAATGTTGGCCATTGGAGATTGAGTTTTTAGGTGGGGTTCTATTCAGATAGCTTCTAATATTTGAAGATGCTCACATCCCCAACCCCTTCCCTGATGATCTCCGGTGTATCGTCAATGATGGAGACGACGCTCGAGGGCTGACCCGGTACGGCCCCTCCATCAATCACCGCATCCAGGCGGGTGTCGAAATATTCGTTGATCAGCGAAGCATCATAAAAGATAGCGCCCGCGGCATCCTTGGCGCTGGTGGAGATGGTCGGGTTGCCCAGCGCTTCCACGAGCGCCATGCAGATCCGGTTGTCCGGCACCCGGATGCCGGCGGTTTTGCGTTTGGTCAGCATGATTTTGGGAACCAGTTTGGATCCGGGCAGGACAAAGGTGTATGGTCCGGGCAGCAGGCGCCGCATGTTATTGTAGGCGTAGTTGGTTACCTTGGCATAGTGGCTGATATTTTTCAGGCTGGAGCAGATGAAACTAAAGGGCTTTTTTTTGTCCCGTTGCCGCAGCTGGTAGATACGCTCGATGGCTTTCTTGTTCAGGATGTCGCACCCGATGCCGTAGTAGCTGTCGGTCGGGTAGGCAATGATACCCCCCCGACGCAAAAGCTGCACAACCTGATCGATCAGGCGTTGCTGCGGATTGTTGGGATTTATATCAAGTAACATCTTTTACACCAACCTGTAGTATAAGCTGCCTCAAAAAAGTCTTTCGGCCCAATCTCGGTATTGGGCGCCAATTTGGCGAGTAAATCACCTCCGTTAGAAATGTTACCGGAAAGAACCGAAATCCATTTTTGAGATAGCTCCTATTCCATCCAAATGCCAGGATGCCACACTTACGCCATTTATTTTGTTATTTCAATGGTATTTATGCGTCCAAATAAATGATTGATAAAGACCGGTTCATCTGGTATTTAATATTGTCATTATTACGGACATTTCAACGGGCATTTTGGGCAGCCCGAAATCTCCTGAACCCTCTATTTGTGAGGAACTACAGAAATCGGCATGGCCCGGTCCCCGACCACCGGCGAAGTCGGAGCGGGGTGCTGCCTACCCTCTGCAAGCACGAATCCACCTGGAGGTATGCAATGAAACTTATCCCACCTGAAGAGTCATACTCGTTCGATGATGTCTTGCTGGTACCCAACTATTCCGACGTGCTTCCCAAGGACGTGGATACCGCTACCAAGCTGACTCGCAATATCAGTTTGAACATCCCCATTGTCAGTGCCGCCATGGATACCGTGACCGAATCGCGAGCCGCCATCAGCATGGCCCGCGAAGGCGGACTGGGTTTTATCCACCGCAATATGGACATCGAAACCCAGGCCTCGGAAGTGGGCAAGGTCAAGAAATCGGAAAGCGGCATGATTATCGATCCGGTAACCATTCACCCGGATCAGCCTATCCACGAAGTGCACAATCTGATGCGGCATTACCGTATTTCGGGCGTGCCGGTCATAAAAGACGATCAACTGGTTGGCATCGTTACCAACCGGGATCTGCGTTTTGAAACCCACCTGGACAAGAAGATCTCCGAAGTCATGACCAGTGAAAACCTGGTGACCGTCAATGAGGGCATATCCCTGGAAGAATCTAAAAAACTGCTGCACAAACACCGCATTGAGAAATTACTGGTTGTGGATGCCGAAGGACGGCTCGCCGGCATGATTACCATTAAGGATATCGAGAAAATCAAAAAATACCCCGACGCCTGCAAGGACGGTATGGGGCGACTGCGGGCCGGGGCGGCCATCGGTGTCGGCGTGGATATGATGGAACGGGCCCAGGCTATCTTGGATCAAGGCGCTGATGTGGTTCTGATCGATACCTCCCACGGCCATTCGAAGAATGTTCTCGACGCCGTCAAAAAGCTGAAAAGCGAGTTTCCCGGCATCGAGCTGATTGCCGGTAATGTGGGCACGGCCGCCGGGGCGGCAGACCTCATAAAAGCCGGCGTGGACGGCGTTAAAATCGGTATCGGGCCAGGCTCCATCTGTACCACGCGCATTGTGGCCGGCATCGGGGTGCCCCAGATGACCGCCATTATGAGCTGCCGGGAAGCCGCGGACAAGACCGACGTCCCCCTGATTGCGGACGGCGGAATCAAATTTTCCGGCGATATCACCAAGGCCATCGGGGCCGGCGCCCACAGCGTTATGATCGGCGGACTATTTGCCGGTACGGAGGAAAGTCCCGGCGAACTGATTCTCTACCAGGGGCGGAGCTACAAGGTTTATCGCGGCATGGGATCGCTGGAGGCCATGAAGAAAGGCAGCAAAGACCGTTACTATCAAACCGAGCAGGAGGCCGATGACAAACTGGTGCCCGAGGGCATCGTCGGTCGGGTACCTTTCCGGGGGCTGTTGTCTGAAAATATCCACCAGCTCATCGGTGGGCTGAAAGCCGGGATGGGTTACGTCGGCTGTCGGACACTGCTGGAACTGCGGGAAAAAGCACAATTCTGCAAGATCAGCTCCGCCGGTATGCGTGAAAGCCACGTCCACGATGTCATCATTACCAAAGAAGCGCCGAACTACCGCTTGGAGTAGTCGTTTCCCGCTGGAAAGCGCATCTTTTGGCCCAGGGCGGCGTTCTCGCTTCTTTTCAATCCTCGACGTAGTCGGACGACGCCTCCGGTTGAAAAGAATGCTGCGGCCTTGCCACGAATCAAAAGATGCCCTTTCCAGCAGAAAACGGTAACAGAATTATCCCGAAAGCATCTGGATCCCTTCAATGACCAGTTCAACATCCTCATTCGTACACCTGCATGTACACACCCAGTACAGCCTGTTAGACGGTGCCATCCGGCTGGGCCCGCTGCTCCAGAGGGTTCGCGAATACGGTATGGATTCCGTGGCGATTACCGATCACGGGACCATGTTCGGTACGGTCGAGTTCTATGAAAAAGCCCTCAAAGCCGGGATCAAACCCATTATCGGTTGTGAATGTTATGTGGCGCCCCGCCGGATGGCGGACAAGACCAGCCAGGACGCGCGGGCCCTTAACCACCTGGTGCTGCTCGTTGAAAATCAGACCGGATACCAGAACCTGTGCAAACTGGCTACAGCTGCCCAACTGGAAGGTTTCTATTACAAGCCGCGGATAGATACTGAGATATTGCAGGCGCACAGCGAAGGGCTGATTGCCCTGTCGGCTTGCCTGCATGGCAAAATCCCTCGTCTGATCATCGATAATGCCATCGAGAAGGCGGATGAAGCTGCCCGCTGGTATCAGCAGATTTTCGGTGAAGGCAATTTCTTTCTGGAAGTTCAGAACAACGGCATCGATATCCAGGAAAAGGTGAATGCAGCGCTTCGTGAAATGAGTGCCCGACTTTCCATACCGCTGGTAGCCAGCAATGACTGCCACTACCTCGATCAGGCGGATGCGCGCGCCCATGAGGTCCTGCTGTGTGTCCAGACCGGTAAAACCATGAACGACCCGGGTCGCTTCAAATTCAGAACGGACCAGCTCTATTTCAAAGCACCCGCGGATATGGCGGCCTCTTTCAGCGACTACCCCGGCGCGCTGGCCAATACGGTCGACATTGCCGCCCGCTGTCAAATCGAGTTTGATTTCAACACCTACCACTTTCCCAAGTTCGAGGCTGATTCCGAGCAAACCGCGGAACAGCTTTTCGAAGATCGGTCCCGGGCCGGATTCGAAAAGATCCTGATAAATATCAAGGCCAATAATCCGAATATCGATGAAAAAACGTACCGGGAACGCCTGGACTACGAAATCAAGGTGATCAACGACATGGGGTTTCCCGGTTACTTTCTCATCGTGGCCGATTTTATTAAATTCGGCAAAGAGAACGGGGTGCCCATCGGACCGGGCCGGGGATCGGCGGCCGGCAGCATCGTAGCCTATTCACTGGGCATTACCGATCTCGATCCCATCGAACACGGTCTGATTTTTGAAAGGTTCCTGAACCCGGCCCGCATCAGCATGCCGGATATCGATGTGGACTTTTGCATCAACGGCCGCGAAAAGGTGTTCAAGTATGTGGTGGACCGCTACGGCGGGGGTGATTACGTGGCCCAGATCATCACCTTTGGGAAACTGAAAACCCGGGCGGTGCTCCGCGACGTCGGCCGGGCTCTGGACATTCCCCTGGCCGAAGTGGATGTGATCGCCAAACTGGTGCCGGACGTCCTCAATATCAGCCTGGATGAAGCCCTGGACCAGGAGCCCAAGCTGGCCCGCATGGCAGCCGAAAATCCGGCGGTCAATGAGCTGATCACCATCTGCCGTACTCTGGAAGGGCTGCCGCGCCACGCCTCCACCCATGCCGCCGGGGTGGTGATCGGTGACCGGCCGCTGGTGGAGTACCTGCCGCTGTATCGCGGTAAAAAGGGCGAAGTCGTCACCCAGCTCGACATGAAGCGGGTGGAACAGATAGGTCTGGTCAAGTTCGATTTCCTGGGGCTGCGCAACCTGACCGTCATCGATAAAACCCTGGACCTGATTGTGGCCCAGGGCAAGACGCCGCCGGACATCAGCAATCTGGATTTTACCGATGCCGGGACCTACGAATTGCTCTGCGCCGGAGACACGACCGGTGTCTTTCAATTGGAAAGCTCCGGGATGAAGGACTTGCTGGTCCGTTTGAAGCCGAACAGCTTCGGGGACGTGACAGCCCTGGTGGCACTTTACCGCCCCGGCCCCATGGGCAGCGGGATGGTGGATGACTTTGTCGAGCGCAAGCACGGCCGCCGGGCGGTCGAATATGATCTGCCCGAACTCGCGCCCATCCTCGAGGAGACCTACGGCGTTATTCTCTACCAGGAACAGGTCATGAAAATCGCCGGCGCCCTGGCCAGCTACTCCATGGCCGAAGCAGACGGGCTGCGCAAGGCCATGGGCAAAAAAATCGTCGAAAAGATGGCCGAGCACCGCCAGCGTTTTATAGATGGTGCCGTAGCCAACAACGCCCCGGCCGATACCGCCAAGAAGATTTTCGACCTGATGGAAAAGTTCGGTGGTTACGGTTTCAATAAGTCGCATAGCGCCGCCTACGCGCTCATCGCCTTCCAGACGGCGTACCTCAAGGCCCACTTCCCGGTCGAGTTTATGGCCGCCCTGCTGACCAGTGAAATGCACTCTATTGACGGCGTGGTGAAATTCATCGCCGAATGCCGGAGCCACGACATCGAGGTTCTGCCGCCGGATATCAACACCAGCGGTCTGGAGTTCAGCGTGCACGACGGAAAAATCCGTTTTGGTCTGGTAGCCGTGAAGAATGTCGGTGAAGGGGCCATCGAGTCGATCCTGGAAGTCCGGGCAGAGGGCGGTGTTTTTAATTCGCTGTTCGAGTTCTGCGAGCGGGTCGACCTGCGCAAGGTCAACAAACGCGTTATTGAAAGCCTCATCCGCTGCGGGGCCTTCGATTCTACCGGCGCACCCCGGGCCCGAATGATGGCAGCCCTTGAAGATGCCCTGGAATACGGGCAGCTGGTCCAGAAAAAGAAAATGGATCCCCAGATGGGGTTGTTCGACCTGGGCGGCGGTGATGAAGAGCCGATCAACCGGCCGACCATGCCCGAAATCACCGAATGGGAAGAAAAGCAGCTGCTGGCCTTTGAGAAGGAATCCTTGGGGTTTTACATCACCGGCCACCCGCTCTCCCGGTTTGAGGCGGTCCTGGATCAGTTTAGCAACACCGATGCCATTACCATCAAGGAGAGCGACGACAAAGCCCCGGTCCGCATCGGCGGTCTGGTCAGTGCCAGCCGTGTGCTCCGAACGCGCAAAGGCGACCTGATGGCGTTTGTAACCGTGGCCGATCTGCAGGGCAGCGTGGAGGTGGTGGTCTTTCCCGAAACCTATGCTGCGGCGAGTGATCTCATTGTCAACGATACGCCGATCCTGATCCAGGGCCAGGTCCAGAAAGAGGAGAGCGGGGTCAAAATCATAGCGGATGAAATCATTCGCACGGACAAAGCCGCCGAAACCTGGACGGCCAGTGTTCATTTCCGGATCGATCTCACCAAAAGTGGACGGGATCAGCTACAGCAGATGAATACCGTGCTGGCAAGGCACCCGGGCACCTGCAAAGGCTTTCTGCATTTCTTTCAGGCCGATCAGGCGGAAGCTGTCGTAGCGCTGCCGGATTCGCTCAGAATCAGGCCGGGGCGCCGGATGGAAAGGGAAGTCAACGGCCTTTTAGGGTATCGCGCCGTCGCCACGGAGTGCAGCCCGATCGCCGTTGCAAACGGCAATGGGGGGAACGGCAAACGCTGGCGTAAGTGATCAGGCTGGGCTGAGCGATCGGCTGTATTCCTGTTGAAGCGTTATATTCAGAGGCGTCAGTAAAAAACAAGGTGGAAAGGTGAAAGGGAGACCATGCAAGTACCGCTGTTGGATCTGAAAAAACAATATACTGCCATTCGCGAAGAAGTGCGGGCTGTTACCGAGGAGATTTACGAATCGCAGTACTTTATCATGGGACCGCATGTGGAGCGCCTTGAAAAGGATATTGCCGCTTATTGCCGGACGGAGCAGGCGATCGGTGTGTCCTCCGGTTCCGATGCCCTGATCATTGCCCTGATGGCCCTCGGGGTTGGTTCCGGGGATCTGGTCCTCACCACGCCCTATACTTTTTTCGCGACCGCCGGGGCAGTCGCCCGGGTGGGTGCCCGACCTGTTTTTGTCGATATTGATCCGCATACCTATAACATCAGCCCGACCCTTCTTGCACAAGGCCTGGAGACGATGCCTGCCGGTCAGCGGGAAAAGGTAAAGGCCGTCATTCCAGTCCATCTGTACGGTCAGTGCGCCGATATGGAGCCGATTCTCAAGTCCGCCGCCAACTACGATCTGCCGGTGATCGAAGATGCCGCCCAGGCCATCGGCGCCGAGTATCAGGGCCGGCGGGCCGGTTCAATGGGCAGCATCGGTTGCTTTTCGTTTTTCCCTTCAAAAAACCTTGGGGCTTTTGGTGACGGCGGCGTTGTGACCACCGGTGACCGGCAGCTGGGGGAGACCCTGCGGATCCTCAGAAACCACGGGGCGGAACCTAAATATTATCATCATATCATCGGCGGCAATTTTAGGCTCGATGCACTCCAGGCAGCGATCGTGTCGATCAAGCTTAAACACCTGGACAGTTGGACCGCCGGGCGTCAAAAAAATGCGGCAGCCTACCGGGAGCTGTTCCAGGCGGCCGGACCGGCAGCGCGTCTCAAACTGCCCGTTGAAAAACAAGGGCGGCACATCTATAACCAGTTTGTCATCGCCGTCCCGGAAAGACGGGACGATCTGCGCGCCTATCTCCAGGAGGCTGGGATCGGTACCGAAGTTTATTATCCGGTCCCGCTGCACCTGCAAAAGTGCTTTGCCGGACTCGACAATGGTCCCGGTGATTTTCCGGCGGCGGAGCAGGCTGCTTTGCAGACGCTGGCCCTGCCCATTTTCCCGGAGCTTACCCAGGATCAGCAGGCTTATACCGTTGATAAAATCAAGCAGTTTTTCGGGTAGAATTGACAGATAGCGTCTCCAGCATTACACTCAGGGGTACCCGGAGATTTCTATGAATATTCAAGCCCCTCAGACGCTGTCAGGTCAGTTTGTGGTCGCCATGCCGGCCCTGGCCGATCCCAACTTCTTCCAGACGGTCACTTGCATCTCGGAACACAATGACCAGGGTGCCCTGGGTGTGATCGTAAACCGTCTGCATGGCCTGCTGTCTGCCAACGATATCTTCACGGAATTGAAATTGGATGTCACCGTGGATGCGGAACAGATTCCCGTGCACATCGGCGGACCGGTCCATATGGATGAAGTGTTCATCCTGCACGGTCAGCCATTCGGGTGGCAGGGCTGTCTGCCGATTTCGGAAAACTTGGCGATCAGCAACACGGTGGACATCCTGGCGGCCATAGCCCGGAACGAGGGGCCGTCGGATTTCCTCATCGCCCTCGGCTGCGCAGGGTGGGGGCCGGGGCAGCTCGAAGACGAGCTGCTTGAGAATGCCTGGCTCACCGGGACCGCCAGCTGTGACATTATCTTCAAAACCGATGTTTCCATGCGCTGGGAGCATGCCCTGCGCGAGATGGGGGTGGATCCGGCGCTTCTATGCGACACCGCCGGCCACGCCTGAAGCCGTGATCAGACACCCGCATTGGGTCAAATACCGGCGTTGGGCTGGGAATTTCAATCCTCGAAATATTGTACATATTCCTCCGGTTAAAATCCCCATCCCGCCTTGGTCTTTAACCCAATGCGGGTGTCTGATCACGGCTTCGCCGCTTGAGAATTTACTACATGCGTTATTCTGGGAATTTCAATCCTCGAAATATTACATATATTCCTCCGGTTGAACTTTCCAATCCGCCTTGGTCATCAACCCAATGAGAGCGTTCTAAGGTGACTTCTGGATTTTGCAGGTGAAATTCTCTGCCTCTGGCCAAAAAGTGTAGAACTCAATCCTATAAATATTGCCATATTATTGCGGTTGTATTTTCCATTCCGCCTTGGTCTTTAACCCAATGCGGGCGTCTGATCACGGCTTCATCGCATTATAGACCAAATACCTGCCTTGGACCGAAAAGTTAAATCCTCGAAATATTCATTATATTCCTCCGGATTAGAACCCGATCCCACCTATGTCTAAAACCTGGCGCGGCCTTTGAAAAGCAGCTTGCGTTTTCAAAGGCAAACTATTTTTTTTCGGGACTGGTCGTGGATTTGGATTTTGTTTTAGCGGTCTTTTTAAGGCAGAGTTTATCTTTCTTGGCGAAGGCGCAGAGCCTGGGGTTGTAGTATTCCTTGCAGTTGAGGGGGTTGTAAAGCGGGCATTCGGGATTTTTGGTGGACATGGGCTTTGCTTTGCGTTGTTGTTCGGGTCCTGGTCTGCCTCCCCTGGGAAGGCAGCGGAATGTTCCGGGTTTTTCGGGGTGTCCCGCGGTGCGGATATTCAAGGTCACGTGCTCGCGGATGTTTGGCTCTGCCTATTTTGAGCGGTGTCATGCTGAGGCTGCTGGACCAAGCCAGGTTCCGGAAGGCCGCACTGACTCTAAGCTACCACAAAACCATAGATTTTACAACGGATTATGTCTGGTCACCCGTCCCCCTAGGCGCGGAAGGACCCGGGTGGAATGGTTTTGACAATTTTTTTCCACCGGTGTAATAAGAGCGCCTGACAGGTCAGGTCCTGACCATTTTGAAACGCACCCCGGATATCAAGCAGGAATATGAACGCGATTTATACCGAACTGAAGCAGCAGTTGCTGGAAATCAATGCCAACCTGCAGTCGATCCTTGAGACTGTCCAGGATCAAAACGAAATCACTGACAGCCGGTTCGAGGCCTGGCTCGCGGCCTGCGCCGATATCCACCAGCAGATCAGCGAAGAAATCCTCCGGGTAGCAGTGGTCGGACCGATCAAATCGGGGAAAAGCACTTTTACCAACGCCCTTTTCGGGGGCGACTTTTTAAAGCGCGGGGCCGGGGTCGTTACCTCTATCGTTACACGCATTCGCAGTGGCCAAAATTTAAAGGCGGTTCTCTATTTCAAAGATTGGGATGACATCAACTCCGATCTCGAACAGGCGCTGACCATGCTGCCGTCCTGGAAAGCGCGGGATGATGGGAAGCCTTTTGACATACGCCGTGAAAAAGACCGCCAGGCCCTGGAACATGCCCTGGATGAGCTCAGCAACGACCACCTCATCACCGACGGCACCCGCAATGCGAACAGCATCCTTCCGGCCCTCTATCTCCAGGGCTACCAGAGCGTCAGCGATATCATCTCCCCGGATTCGCATGCCACTGAATTCGGGGACAAAGATTTTGTCCGTCACCGGGAGTATGTGGGCAGTGACGAACTGGCCGTCTATCTGAAAGATGTTGAATTGGAGATCAACCACTCCCGGATTGACGGCACCATCGAAATTGCGGACTGCCAGGGCAGCGATTCCCCCAATCCCATGCACCTGGCCATGATCCAGGACTACCTGCTGCGCACCCACCTGCTGGTATACGTGATCAGCAGCCGGACCGGCCTGCGCCAGGCGGACATCCGGTTTTTGTCCACCATCAAGAAAATGGGGATTATCGAAAATACCCTGTTCGTGGTCAACTGTGATTTCAGCGAGCATGAGGACACCGCTGGGTTGGAATCCCTGGTGGAGCGGGTACGACAGGAGCTGTCCTTGATCAAATCCGAGCCGGAGGTGTTTACCCTGTCGGCCCTTTACAACCTGTTTGCGGCCCTGCCGGCCAAGGAACTTCCGGAAAAGGACCGCGCTCGCCTGGAGCAATGGTGCAAGGAAAAACAGTTTGTAGCCTTCTCCGATGACGAATCCCGCCGCTTCGAAAAGATATTTCATGGCAAACTCAGCCGGGAGCGGTTTTTCCTGCTCCTGAATAACCATCTCGAACGTATGGCCGTCATGCGGGCGGGCATGGACCGCTGGTTGTGGACCAACCGTGAATTGATGAGCGAAGATGCAGAAGGGGTGGCCGATCTTTTGCGCAAGATAGACCACCACCAGCAGCGCATGGACCAGATCAAGGACCTGATCAAGAACACGCTCGGTGGCGCCGCGGATAAAATCAAGAAAGAGATCCGGATCGACATCGACCGTTTTTTCAATACCCGGCCGGGCAGCGCACTGCAATCCACCCTGGACACCATCCGCCAATTCAGCATCGTTTTCGAAAACTACGGCGACAGTTTGGCCGCCTCCGGTTTTTCCAGTACGCTCTACCAGGTATTCCAGGAATTCCGACAAACCCTGGACACCTTCATGGCGGAAACCATCAATCCCGAGATCGTCAATTTTACGTCCCGGACCGAGAAGAAAATCAAGGACGGTCTCGAAACCGTGGCAGAACCCTACCAGTCCATGGCCCTGGACGCCATCTCTGAATATCACCAGACCATGAGCCAGTATGAGATGGGCAGCGCGGACCCTGGAGCGGAACAACTGGCCCTGTTGGAACTCGATGACGTGAAAAAGGTGGCTGGCCTGAAGCTGCCAACGGCGGCCACCAGCATGCGCTATTCGGCCAAGGTGCGGACCGAGGCCGCCCTCCGTCTGGGTATCTACAGCGTCCTGAAACTGTTCAAAAGGGCTTTCAAGAAGCCACTTCAGAATGAAAAAGAAGAACAGGTGCTGGCCCTGGCGGCCGGCGTGAAACGCGTGAAGGCCGAAACCGAGAAAGCGGTTCTCTTCCATTTTAAGAATTACCGCGAAAATTTTAAGTTTCAGTATGCTTTCAAACTGGTGGATTTCGCCGCGTCACATCTGCACCGCACGCTACTGGAAAGGCTGCGGGCGTATGACACTGACCTGAACGAATTGACGCGGGTCATGGAGACCCGGGGTGACGAGCGGGAGCAGATAATTGCCCTGCTGGACAAGACCAGCGCAGAGCTGCGGAAAATTCAACGCGACCTTGAAAAGGCGCGGGACCGGATGGAGCAGGCCGCCGGACAAGGAGCGGTCGCCGGGACATCCTGGCCGTGATTTGACAAACCTTTACAGGAGGTATCTGTGAACACAAGAAATGTAGCGGTGGCCAACGAAAAGGGCGGGGTCGGGAAGACGGTTACGGTTATCAACTTGGGGGCGGCCCTGGCTGCCATGGGTAAGAAGGTTCTGGTTGTGGACATGGACCCGCAGGCCAATGCGACCAAGGGACTCGGGGTGGCGGTAACGGAGGACATGCTGACCACCTATGACATCATCAAGAACCACAAGTCGCCGGTGATCGACCAGGCGATCGTCCCAACCGCCTGGGACGGCCTGGAGCTTCTGCCGGCCGATGCGGACCTGGCCGGGGCCGATATAGAGCTCGTCAATGAATACGGACGTGAGAACCGATTGAAAAGGGCTCTGACGGGAATAGGGGACACCTACGATTTTATTGTCATGGATACCCCCCCCGAGCCTTTCCCTGCTCACCGTCAACGTGTTTGCGTTTGCCAGCGAAGTCCTGGTACCCTGCCAGACCCACCCGTATGCCTATGATGCTCTGGAAAACCTCTTTGATACTATCGAGGTGGTACAGGACGAAATCAATGCGGGGCTGGAGGTAAAGGGGATCGTTCCGGCCTTTTTCGATCAGCGCACCCGGGTCAGCCACGAAATTCTGGAAAAACTCAAGACCGATCAGCGCTATCGCGAACTTATCTGTGAATCCATTATCCGGATCAACACGACTATTGCCGAAAGCGCCAATGCCGGCATGCCGATCATGCATTTTAGGCGGAGCAGTTCCGGCGCGGCGGATTACCAGGCGCTGGCCGAAGAATTGGCGGGGCAGGGGCGCTCCTTTTCGCTGAACGTCCGGCAGCGAATACACCTTCGTGGGCCCAGGCTGCCTGCGGCTTTTCGTTGGTCGTCATCCCGGCCCCGCCAAAAGTACGATATAAACTGCAGCCGGGATTCAGGGCTCATTCGCACACCTTTTTTCAGTTTTGGAAAACCTGGTCCTCAGGGCCAGATCAAAGGCCTTTAGCTATGCTGTAATATCAAGTTTCTCGCGCAGAGGCGCAGAGGCGCAGAGAACCCATGAATATTTCCGGCTTCGCCGGTTGAAGCCAGAAGAGCCTATGAGCCTGAATCTTGAAAAGGTTTGCGCGCTAGCGCGACGAAAACCTGTTCTTGCCTGTCTCTGCGTCTCTGCGCGATGCATGGTTTTGTTATTGTGATTTGAAGGTGAGGCCCCTTTTAAGAGTGCTTTCAAGCCTGGCCTCTGGTCCCGGATGCGTTGTTCCAGGTTTTGATCTGGCAGCGCCCAAAAGGGATTCCGAGAGGCTGGATGCCGGATCGGGGGCCGGCATGACGGGCGAAAATAGGCTGAAAACCGAAATACATCCGGGATTGCCTGCTACGGCTAATGTTTTCCTGATTTTGCCCTCGTTCAATTTCCGCAATTCAGAGGACGGCGCCTTCTATTTCTTTCCTTCCTGAAGTATCATCAAATTCTGCAGGGCAAAATCGATGGTCGGATCCAGGGCCAGGGCGGTTTCATAGTATTCGATGGCTTCATCCGTTTTGCCGAGGTCACGATAGTTCGAAGCGATGTTGGCATAGTCGATGGCCGAGCCGGGATTCAATTTGACGACCTTTTTGAAACATTGAATTGCGTCTGCATGCGCTTTGAGCTTGAAGTGGCAAAAGCCCATCAGGTTGAAGATGTCGGTGCGTTCGTTATCGGCTTCCGCTCCTTTTTGCAGGATCTTCAAGGCTTCGTCATAGCGTTCCATCTCCTTCAGGCATTGGCCCATATAGGAATAGATGCTGGGGATGTCCTGGCTGGTGGGGTTTTGCTCCAGGGCTTTTTCCAGGGCAGTCAGCGCTGCGGGTGGTGAACCGGACGCTAATTGGCAAAGACCGATGTAAAATTGGTTGTAGTATTTACCGGGCAACTTGCGGTCGAATGCCTGCAGCAGTTGCAGGGCCTCTCCCGGCGGATTGTTCTCGGTGATGAATTTAGCTGAAAACATGCCCACGCTGGTACCGTGAGATCTTTCCCGGAAATGGGCCCCGGGGATGATGGTATAAAAGGCCGGAATTTCCAGCCTGGCATGCATGGTATCGATCAAAATGGCCTGCATGTCGTTTTTGGCCAGGGCGCCGAGCAGATTGCCGATCTCGGTTTTGATGTTGTCGTCGGACAGGTCCGGGAGGTCGGTGATGTCGATAAACCGTTCTTCCTGGGTAATAAAGTCAGCCGATTCGACCTTGGTAAACTTGGGCAGGCCGCTGGCGACAAAGTTGGCGCCGGTGTTGAAATCTCCGGCCAGTTGGGCGACTTCCGCCAGGGTACGGCTCAGGGCTTTCTGGGGATCCGGCGTGGTCCCGGCCGTCCAGACGATTTCACTTTTGGTGGGGAACGTGACCGGGTCATAGGCCATAACCCCTACCGAGGGTATCCCGGTTTCCAGAGAAAAATCGGAGATAAACAGGCGGATGCCGGCTTTTTCGTATTTGGCCAGCATATCGCGAACGGCTGGATCGGTGGCTGATTCCGGCCGTATCCGCGGGACCTGCAGGCGGTTGCGGCTTACCACCGAGGAGACGTGTCGCTCGACGATTTCACAGAGGCCCTGGCTGACGGCTTCTTCGACACAGTTGCCGGATGAGGGCCCGTTGAATTCATTGATCATGTAAAACCAATCGAAAGGTATCAGGATCGGCTCTTTCCGGGAAAGATTGTAAGCCATGGTCCATTTGAGGGGCAGGGTTTCAAAAACGGTGCGGGTAATGTCCAGTTCATTGGAATTGTCATGCACGGATTTGGCGATCATTTCGAACGGCAAGGCCGGGCCGTCAACATTCTGGTAGGTAGCCGTGAAAAAGTTGGCTGGATCCTGGGCGAATGAAAAGAAACTGAAACGTTCGACCAGTTCCATCACCGCACTGGCCTCGGCCTGTTCGGGAGTGGCCCCTTTGCCCATTTGCTTGGTGGTCCCGGTCCGGGTGCGGGCATCCCTGCCGCAGCGGCTGAAGAAAACCGGGATGTCCAGACGACCGTTGTCGATCCGCTGGGTCGCCTCCAGGATATCGAGATCCAGGGACTTGAATTTGGCCTTTACCTGCTTTACGGTTTCCGCAGGGGGCATGATCTTGTCCTGATCCAGGGTGAACTTTTTATAGGCATCTGATAATATGATCTTTTTAGCTTGCATGGGTGTTCTCCAGCTCTTGTGGGATAAAGGCTTGTTTTGTTTAAGTTTAGCATCCAGACCATCTTTTCAAGTCAAAGGCAATGTTTTTTTAATGACGGGGAGACGATGCCGGCGCCTTGCGCAGAGCGGTATTGGTTGAAAGTAGGGAGGGGATGTGCTTAACTTTGATCAGGTTCTATAACCGATTGAAAACAAACACATGGGATATCCGCGGGAACATTATCAGGCAGGGAGAAAGGAAATTAGTCGATGCAGAGAATAGCCGAGATTGAACGCAAAACCAAAGAGACCCAGATCCAGATACTTTTCAATCTTGATGGTGCCGGCCAACCGCAGATCGACACCGGGATCGGATTTTTAGACCACATGCTCACTCTATTTTCCGCCCACGGTTTTTTTGACCTCACGTTGCAGGCTCGGGGAGACCTGGAGGTTGATGCCCATCACACGGTTGAAGATATTGGCCTCGTCCTGGGTGAAACCATAAGCCGGGCCCTGGGTGACCGCGAGGGGATTGTGCGTTACGGGCAGGCCGTGGTCCCCATGGATGAGGCCCTGGCGGCCGTGACCGTGGATCTTTCCAATCGCCCCTACATCGTTTACAATGTGCCGGCCGTTTCCGGACCGAGCAGTGTCTTCGATGCCGGACTGGCCAAGGAATTTTTCCGGGCCCTGGCCAACAAGGCCGGTATGAACCTGCACATCAACGTATCCTATGGTGAAAACGAACATCACATTCTCGAGGCGATTTTCAAGGCCCTGGCCCGGGCCCTGGACCAGGCTACCGGTTTTGACCGGCGTATCAAAGGGGTTCGTTCCACCAAGGGTTCCCTCTAACATCGGAGAAACGATGGGACAGATACACGCAATCCGCAGTCATCTCTTGATGCGCTTCGGTTTGTTACTATATATCCTTCTGATTATTTGCCCATTTTCAGCTGCCCTCGCAGGTGAAGATGCAGCGCCGGAACGGGAAGCAACGGCTAAACGGCGTACGGTCCTGCTGCTGCCGCTTAAAAATTTGGTGGCCGTTTACGGGTCGTATGGCAATATCCGCAGTCCCATCAACAGGCGGGTGTTTTTAAGCGGGCCGGTGGAGGGGAAAGCGCCCCGTTTCATGGACAACCGGCTGCACGCCTTCCTGCGTGAAAAAGATACGTTCATTCTCATTACCGCGGAAGAGGCCGGCGACCTGCTTGCCACTCTGGCAAATCGGGATCGGCAGTCCACGTCGGAACGCAGCCTGTGGGTTGAAGCCGGGCGCGCGCAAGGTGCGGATGCCGTGCTGGGCGGTTTTATATACCGCTTCAAGGACCGAACCGGCCGGGACTATGGGGTCGACGAGGCCGCCTCGGTCGCTTTCGACCTGCATCTGATACGGGTCGCAGACGGACGGATTCAATGGTCGGGGCGCTTTGATGAAACCCAGCAGCCCCTCAGCAGCAACATCTACAATTTCAAGAAATTCATCAACCGGGGCGGCAAATGGGTCACCTCCCGGGAGATGGCCTCCGGGGGACTGCAATCCCTGCTAAACGATATGCCTGCCAGATAATTATACACTTGACAGTTCACAGTTTATTCTTTAGTTTACAAAATTTAGGTCGAATTTTGTAATGCCGGTTGATGCTGGTTGCCGGCACTGCATCTAATATCCATCCGGTCGCATTTTTTTTTGCCTGTGGCCGAGGCAAAGGAGGATGGCATTTTTGGCAGGTCTTATTCCTGAAGATAAAATTGCTGAGATCAAGAATGCCGCGGATATTGTAGATATTGTTTCCGAATCAGTGGCTCTGAAGAAAGCCGGGCAAAATCACATTGGGCTTTGTCCGTTCCATTCCGAAAAAACCCCCTCATTCACCGTGAGTCCCGTAAAGCAGATTTTTCACTGCTTCGGGTGTGGTGCCGGCGGCAATGTGTTTCGGTTTCTTATGAAACACCAGGGCCTCTCGTTTCCCGAGGCCGTAAGATCGCTTGCCGGGCGTTACGGAATTGATCTGCCGGAGCGGGAAATGTCTCCGGCTGAACGCCAGCGCATGGATGAACTTGACCAGATCCGGCGCATTAACCAGATTGCGGGGAGTTTTTATCAACGGTGCCTGACGGAAAGCCGGATAGGGCAAAGTGCTTTGGCGTACCTGGAACGCAGGGGGATAGACCGGGCGGCGATTGACCGTTTTCAACTGGGGTTCGCCCCGGCCGGCTGGGATAATCTGACCACCCTGTTTACGCGTAAGCGGGTTCCGCTGCGTCAGGCGGAGAAAACCGGACTGCTTGTGCCCCGCAAGAACAGTTCGGGATATTACGACCGTTTTCGGGAACGGGTGATGTTTCCGATCTTCAATACGGCCGGCAGCTTAATTGGCTTCGGCGGCCGTGTTCTGGATGATGCGCTGCCCAAGTATATGAATTCACCGGAATCTCCGCTATATAACAAAAGCCGCTCGCTGTATGGTATCAACTGGGCGCGCAACCGTAGCCGGGAGCAAAGGGCGGTATATATCGTGGAAGGATACCTGGATATGCTCAAACTGCATGTCAATGGTATTGAAAACAGTGTGGCCACACTCGGCACGGCCCTCACTCCTCAACACATCCGCATGCTGAAAGGGTGTGTGGGAGAGGGCCGGATGATCCTGGTGTATGATTCCGACCAGGCGGGACTGGACGCCGCTTATCGGAGCCTGGATCTTTTTTTGAAGGAACATGCGGATTTCCGGAAAGGCGATGTCTTCCGGGACAAGAATGCCGATACGCGCATCATGATTCTACCGGAAGGCCATGACCCGGATTCCTATATCAGTGACAAGGGGCGGGAAGAATTTTTAGAGAAGGCCCAGATGGCCCCCGGCCTGGTCACGTTTTTATTTGACATGGCCGTTAAACGGCACGGCTTGACCACCGAAGGTAAAATCAAGATCGTGGCCGACCTGTCCGGTACCCTGGCGGTAATCAATGACCAGGTAGCCCGCTCACTCTATGTAAAAGAACTGGCTGAACGTCTGAATATTGATGAGAACGCCATTCTTGCTAAAATTCGGGAGTCGGTGGTTAGAGGCCGGCAGCCCCGGGCCCGGAAGCTGCCCGCGACCCCGGAGGGTACCGGCCAAAACAGCCCGGAACGTCCGGTCGTGTCCAGGGGGACGCGGTTGGAGCGCCAGGTCCTGGCAATGATGTTACAATATCCTGATATTATAAAGGATATAGAGGATCGCGACCTGCTCAGCCAATTTGCGGACGGACCCTTGAAATCCATAGGGCAAAAGGTGCTGGCCGGACGCCGGCAGGGAAGGGTGGACATCCCTGATTTGATGAGTATTTTAGATAACGCCGCTGAGCAGGAACTGGCTGCGGAACTGGCTATTGGCAATGAACTTTGGCACCACTGGGATCGCCAGAAAGGTCTGCAGTTGATCAACCAGCTCGAAAAGAGCAAGGCCAGGAGGGAAGACGATCTCCTGCAGCGAATCAAGGCCGCGGAGGCTGAGAATAACCAGCCGCTGCTGCTGCAATTATTGAAGGAAAAACAGTTACAGGCCAAGGAAAGACATTGAGTCTTGTGACAGGATTTGAGCCCGAAAATGACCGCTGGGAGGTATCCCGGCCGGCAGGCGATGGGTTTTCAAGTTACCGGCAGTTTTTCTGCCCCGTGATCAGCTTTTAGGAGGTTTAGCCGTATGGCCACGAAATCAGTATCTAAGTCTAAAAAATCAAAAGCGGTGGCTGCCGCCAAAAAAAGGCCGAAAAAGGCCGGCGCCACCACCGCCAAAAAGAAAAAGGCAGTAGCCAAAGCCAAGGCTGCCAAGAAGACGGCGCCCAAGAAAACCGCCAAGAAGACTGCCGCAAAAAAGCCTGCCCGGAAATTGGCGGCGAAGAAGGCTGCCAAAAAAGTTGCCCGGAAGGTTGCGAAAAAGACAGCCGCCAAAAAGACGGTGAAAAAGACGGTCAAGAAGACGGTCAAGAAGACGGCCGCGAAAAAAGTCGTAAAAAAGGCAGCTGCCAAGAAGGTCGCCAAAAAGAAAACAGTTAAGAAAGCCACGCAAAAAGCGGCTCCTAAAAAAGTAGCAAAGAAAACTGCCGCCAAGAAAAAGACCGCCCCGAAAAAGAAAACGGCAGCCAAAAAAGCAACCCCGCAGAAGACTGTTGCCGCCAAGAAAAAGACCGTCGCCCGCAAAAAGGCAGCCGCTAAACGTGCGGTCGCTAGCGAGGTTGCCGGCCAGGAACTAAGTAAAAAGACGCTGGCTGTAGTCGGCAAGCTCATGGCTCAGGGGAAAAAGAAGGGCTTCCTTACATACGATGAGATAAATGCCGTCCTGCCGGAGGACATGCTCTCTCCGGAGCAAATCGACGAAACCCTGATGCTGTTTGATGCCAAGGGTATTGAGATAGTCGAGCGGGGCAGCGAAAAAACAAAAACAGCCGCTGCTGCAAAGAAGAAGGCCAAGGCCAAAACCTGCGCCAAAGCCAAAACCGCGACGGTTGAATTCGGTTCTGTGACCGACCCGGTGAAGATGTACCTGCGAGAGATGGGGCTGGTCACGCTGCTCAGTCGCGAGGGTGAAGTCGAGATAGCCAAAAAAATCGAGGCTGGCGAGCAAGAAGTCTTGCGAGCGCTGCTGGACACGACCACCGGCGTCAATTGTCTGTTGGAAATCGGCCAGTTTATCAAGCACGGCGAGCTGCGGCCCAAATATGTTTTGCGGGATATCGACGAAGGCGAGACCTACGTCGATGAGATGGTCCAGACCGAAAAGTTCGTGGCCACGGTAGATGCCATCGATGAAATCAACACCGAGAACCGGGATTTTCGAGAGCGCTTGTTTTCCGAAATCCTCGAGGCTGATGAGCAGCGTCGCATCAGGCGCTGCATTGCCCGGCGCAACAACAAGATCTTCGATGTTTTGAAAGAGTGGCGCCTGGAAGGCAACATCATCGACAAAATTGAAGATGTGGTTCGCAGGCAGGCAGACTGGTTTGAGACCAAGCACAGGATGATCTCCTTGTGTGCTGAAGCGATCGACGCGCCGCTTAGTGAATTGCGGGTGAATTTAAAAAACAAGACCACCTTTAACAACTGGGTCAAAGACCGTTGCACCCTGACCCGTAATGAAGCCGGGGCGCTCTATGGCGAGATAACCGGTATTCAAAGGGAGATCGATCTGGTCGAAAATGAGATCAAGGCCAATGGCCGGACACTCAAGCGGATTATCTCCAGCGTTGAAGAGGGGCGCCACAGGGCCAAGCTTGCCAAGAGCGAATTGACCAAGGCGAACCTGCGTCTGGTGGTCAGCATCGCCAAGAAGTATACCAACCGGGGCCTGCAGTTTCTCGATCTGATCCAGGAAGGCAACATCGGACTGATGAAAGCGGTCGATAAGTTTGAATATCGCCGGGGGTATAAATTCTCAACCTATGCCACCTGGTGGATCCGGCAGGCCATTACCCGGGCCATTGCCGACCAGGCGCGTACCATCCGGATTCCGGTCCACATGATCGAGACGATCAATAAGCTGATCCGCACTTCCCGCTATCTGGTGCAGGAACTCGGCCGGGAACCCTCACCCGAAGAGATTGCCGAAAAGATGGAAATTCCCCTGGACAAGGTGAGGAAGGTATTGAAGATCGCCCGCGAGCCCATTTCACTGGAAACGCCTATTGGTGAAGAGGAGGACAGCCACCTGGGTGACTTTATAGAGGACAAGAAATTCATGCTGCCTTCGGATGCGGCGGTGAGTCTCAACCTGGCCGAACAAACCCGTAAAGTCCTGGCTACGCTGACGCCGCGCGAGGAAAAAGTTCTGCGCATGCGGTTTGGGATTGGCGAAAAGGCGGACCATACCCTGGAAGAAGTCGGTCAGGATTTTGCGGTTACCCGGGAGCGGATACGGCAGATCGAAGCCAAGGCCCTGCGCAAGCTCAGGCACCCGACAAGAAGCCGAAAACTAAAGAGCTTTATTGATCATTAATACCGGTTTTGTCACGAATCATCCTGATGATGGGTCCTTGACAAACAGGATAGGGAACGCTATTAGAGGCACGCTTTATGTTACATGCAGGGCCCATAGCTCAGCTGGCAGAGCCACCGGCTCATAACCGGTCGGTCCCTGGTTCGAATCCAGGTGGGCCCACCATTTCAAGGAGCTACTGACCAAACCCAGGGCGCGGTATTCACCGCGCCTTTTTTGTAGCCTGATTGAGCGTGACATCGATCATTCCGAAAAGTGGCCAGGCTAAAGTTAAAACGGGACCCGCTGCATGTGCTTCCACTTTCGGGTTTCATTTAAGTTTAACTCCATATCGGTATCGGGACCGAAATCGCTATCGAATAACGGGGTTCGCTTACTGTTTCCGGAAACGATTTCGATCCCGATTCCGATAGCGACTCCGATTTAGGCTGAAGCCCGAAATCTGAACAAGCTTTTTGATTGGATAGGAACCATGACCCCGACTGTTAGCGATATAATGCGGTTGATGGAACAGATTGCACCGGCGCATCTGGCGGAGAGTTGGGACAACTGCGGGCTGCAGGTCGGCCGGCGGCAGTGGCCGGTGAAGCACGTTCGCACGGCCCTGGATCCGCTGCCGCAAGTAGTATCGGATGCAGTAGAAGCGGGGGTAGACTTTTTGGTTACCCACCACCCGTTGATTTTCAACCCGGTGAAACAGGTAGATTTTGGATCCGACCTGGGGGGCATTATCCAGCAGGCCGCCGAGCACCGCCTGTCCATTTATGCGGCGCACACCAATCTGGACAAAGCTCCGGATGGTCTTAACGATATATTGGCTGCTTTGATCGGACTGGAGGCTCTTGAGCCTCTGCTGGCCGGCAAGCGCTCCGGTTCTTTCAAATTGGTGTTGTTCGTGCCGATGTCCCACATTCAGGCCGTAACGGATGTTCTGGTAGATACCGGTGCCGGCCGCATAGGGAGCTACACCGGCTGTACATTTAGAAGTGAGGGGGTCGGCACGTTTATCCCGGGTCCGGGAACCAATCCGTTTACCGGGCAACCAGGCCGCTTGAACAAAGTCGCCGAAATGCGCATTGAAGCCATGCTCGGCGGTGCAGATATAGAGAAGGTTGTCGCCGCCGTTCAGGCTGTGCATCCCTATGAGAATATGGCCTATGATGTCTACCCGGTCGTTACCATGGATCAGCAGGGACTCGGTCGGGTGGGAAAGCTGAAAACCGAAATGGAATTGGGTGATTTTGCGCAGCACGTTGCCCGGAAACTTAACCTGGATGCTGGTATCCGCCTGGTTGGTGACCCGCGGCGCAAGATATCACGGGTCGCCGTATGCACCGGTAGCGGTTCCAGCTTGACCGGTGACTTTCTATCCTCCGGGGCGGATGTATACGTAAGTGGCGATATGCACTATCATGATGCCCAGTCCATTGAAGCTGGTGGGCGGGGCCTGGTGGATGTCGGTCACTTCGCTTCCGAACGGATCATGGTGCCGGCCCTGGCGGACCGTCTGCGCCGCGAGATTGTGGCGGCGGAGTACGATGCGGTCGTTTCGACCAGCGCGGTGGAATCGGACCCTTTTAAGTTTGTTTCCGTGTGATGATCGTCAGTCTGGGGACAGGGCCCAAGATTCAAAGAGGCTATCTTATAAATAGGATTGTGGTTCAAGGTGCGGCGGCCGCCAGGTGCCAAACGGAGGGATGCTCAAGCATTTCAAGGACAGCGCTTGCGGTTGCGCCTGCGGCTTGAAAACCGGCACTCCGTGCCGAAACCGAGCGCCCAACGCAGACATCGGGCCAAAAGACATTTTCGAGGTAGTCTCTAAATAAGACTTCAAATAGACAGGTAAACTTTCATGGAAGAACAGATTGCCCATTTGACCCGCTTGCAAAATATTGAGATTGATTCCAGGGTGACCGAACTGCGGATTGCCGAAATTTCACAACAGTATGAGGTCCTGGACCAGCGGCTGCAGGATTTTAAACAGATGATGGAATCGGAAAACCAGCAGAATGACAGCATCAAGAAGGCGTATCGGGATTACGAGGTGACAGTTCAGGACAACCTGATTCTGATTTCGAAGAGCAAAGAAAAATTGTCTCTGGCGAAGAACAATAAAGAATACCAATCTTCCCTTAAGGAGATCGAAGAGCTTGAAAAAAAGAACTCCGATATTGAAGACCTGATGCTGGAAATACTGGATAGTTTAGAGGCCGCTGAAAACCAGCTAAAAGTGCGTGAGCAGGAATTCGGCGAGCTCAGCGCGGAAGTGGACCAGGGCCGGCGGGAAATTGGCGCTGAAATCGAACTCAAAAAGCAGGAACTTGAAAAACTCAACCGGAACCTCCAGGAGGCCCGGGCTTTGATAACCCCCGAGTTGATGGATGTTTTCGAGAGAACCAAGAATTCGCAGCCCAATAAGATAGCCTTGGCGCGCGTAGTGGATGCGGTCTGCCAAGGCTGCAATGTTACCATTCCGGCGCAGTTGTACAATGATCTGCACCGGAGAGACAGGCTGGAATTTTGCCCGAAATGCGGGCGCATTGCTTACTGGTCGGAGTCGGCCAGATGATCGCCGGGGTTTTAGGCCCCGGAGGAAAGTCCGAACACCGCAGGGCAGGGTGCTCCATAACATGGAGTCGCGGCGACGTGCAGGAAAGTGCAACAGAAAGTATACCGCCTGCGAATTGGCCGGGGCGACCCGGCTTATTCGCCGGTAAGGGTGAAACGGTGCGGTAAGAGCGCACCAGTTTTCCGGGTGACCGGAAAAGCTATGTAAACCCCACCCGGTGCAAGACCAAATAGGGGAGCGTTCGAGGGCGGCCCGTCCAAGCTCCCGGGTAGGTCGCACGAGGTCGCGGGCAACCGTGATCCCAGATGAATGATCATCACCCCTTGTGCGGGTAACCGGCAGGGGGGACAGAATTCGGCTTATGGACGACTCCAACCAGTGTCTGCTCAGAAGTGGCGCCTTTTGGCCCCAGGCGGCGTACTCGCTTCTTTGTAATCCTCAACGTAGATTGACTACGCCTCCGGTTACAAAGATGCTCGGGCCTTGCCTGGAACCAAAATTCACCACTTCTGAGCAGACACGGTGATAAACAGAAGCGGCGCCTTTTGGCCCCCGGGCGGTGTTCTCGCTCTTGTGCAATCCTCAACGTAGCATCTGCTACGCCTGCGGTTGTAAAAATGCTCGGGCCTTGCCTGGAACCAAAATTCACCACTTCTGAGAAGCCACTTGGCTATATTGAAGTGGCGGCTTCTTGTCCGGCTTAGCCGGCGGCGGTGACGGGTTGGCCCCAGGCGGCGTTCTCGCTCTTGTGCAATCCTCAACGTAGCATCTGCTACGCCTGCGGATGCAAAAGTGCTCGGGCCTTGCCTGGAACCAAAATTCAACACTTCTGAGCAGACACGGTTTTAGACAGAAGCGGTACCCTTTGGCCCCAGGCGGTGTTCACGCTTCTTTGTGATCCTCGACGTAGGCTGCCTAGGCCTCTGGGTGAAAAATTGCTCAGGCCTTGCCCTGAATCAAAATCTACCGCTACTGGACGCCATCGAACGTATTAAGAAGCAAAAAACACGAATAAGAAAGCTTGAAAGATCAATGGAATTTTTAAATGCGGCGTGCGATATTTCCTTTTCCGAGAAGGTCCGGATATTTTCGCATGACTACCTCAAATGCTGTATCTATATTACCGGTTTCGACGATCCCCAGTATCTCTTTACCAAGAAATTGTTTTCCGAGCTGATCGCGTCCTCATCGGTATTGGAGGACTTTCTCGATTTCCACGGAGCCAAGAACAACAAGAACTGGTTTTTGTATCGCGAGCTGTCGGCGGCCGTCCGGCATTTGAGCCTGGCTAGTTTTGCCCAGACCCATATCTCCACCCGCCTTCAGTTTTACGACTTCAAAGATGCCGAAGACTTTGAAGAGCAGGGTACCCAGACCCTTTTCCAGCTCAGGAAAACCCTGATGCAGCTTGCGCCGGCAATCATTGAGGAGGCCCGGCGCCTCGAAATTCCCATGCCGCAGGAGCAGTATGATATTTCTGATTTTCCAGGTATTACGACCAGTGAGATGCTGGAATACGATATCGATGATACCAACCAGGATCAGGAGAAGAAAAGCATTGTCAAGATTGCCAGTGAATTTCTGAATATCGCCCAGAATTTCGAACAGCTGGGTATCTACGAGCCGCTGGAGCCGGAGGAATTCGCAACCCTTATCCCGGGAAAAGTCAATGAGGTGGAGATCCGCCGTTTCGAGATGCTGGTGCACAACCTCCAGTCTTCCTTCGATACCTACGTCATTCCCGGCGGGTATCGCCTTCAAAATCGCAAACTCAACCGGTTGCGCGGTTTTTTCTCGGTGGTCTTTCACCTGCTGCAAATGACCGGCCGCCTGCTGCATTTCTACGAACGGCATCTTTACCAGGCGGGCTATAAGGACATCTACCAAAAGGTCAACGAAAGGATGTCCTCCCTGGTCAACCCCGAAGCCATGCTGGATCGCACGATCAACTACGGCTTTTTTTACGCCTGCCATTTTCTCAATACGGGGGTTGACCTGGCCAAGGAGATCCTCAACGAGAACATAGAACGCGGTTCGATCACCGTCGGTATTCCCGTCAAGCTCGGGTTCCACAGCCGGCCCAGCCTACTGGTGGCCAAGATTGTGCAGCACTATGGCGGCCAGGTCGAACTGTGTGTCGGTAAAGACCGGTTCGACGCCAGCAGCGTGCTCGATATACAATGGGCCGGCGGGAAGATCCACAAGGAAGATATAGCCCGGGTAACGTTTGAAGGCGACGTGCGGGCCCTGGGCGATATCGAAATCCTGGCCAGCGTCAATTATGGTGAAGATACCATGGGTAAGGGAGTTCCGTTGCCGAAAGAACTCCGTTATTTGCGTTAGGCAAAACACAAAATTCGAATATCGAAAATCGAAACAATATCGAATGACAGAAATTCTAATGATTCAAACAATATATTTGTTTGGTCCTACGTAATAGTTTAGTTTCGATCATTGGGAAATTGGATTTTTCAATCTGTTTCGGATTTGCGGCGTACGTCTTGAGAATACTCCGATATTCGATATTCGAATGTGATGAGCGAAAACGGAATTATCTATGAACATTGCCCTCATAGTCGCCGGTGGATCCGGTTCGCGCATGCAGAGTGATCGGCGCAAACAGTATCTCGAATTGGGCGGGGAACCGGTGGTTGTCCGCACGCTGCGGGTATTCGACACCTCCGTCCTGATCGACCGGATCGTTCTGGTTGTTCCGGGAGATGACCAGGTTTTTTGCCGGGAGGAACTGCTTGCCGGGTCAGGTCTGGCAAAACCCGTTGAACTGGTCGCCGGTGGTGAGACCCGCCAGGCGTCTGTATTTAACGGACTTCAGGCCATCGATGCTGTGGAAGATGACCTGGTGGTGATTCACGATGCGGTACGCCCATTTCTGCGACATTCCGAGCTTGCCGCCTGTATCGAAACGGCCGGCAGAAAAGGGGCCTGCATTCTGGCTCTGAAGGCATTTGATACGCTTAAACAGACCGCGCCCGACGGAAGGATTGAAACTACCCTTGACCGGGAGGCTGTCTGGCTGGCTCAGACCCCCCAAGTATTCAACTTTGGTCAAATTCTCGCCGCCCATACCAGGGCCCACAGGACAGGGGTCACCGCGACGGATGATGCCGCTCTGGCGGAACAGGCCGGCCAACCGGTGATTATTGCGCCCGGCAGCCGTTTAAACATCAAAATTACAACCCCGGAAGATCTCACCCTGGCGTCTGCAATTGCATCATTTTTTCAGCCGGATTGAATCTGTTTCAACCCGGTCCGGCCCCCATACCCACCCGCATACCCAATATTTCTGCACTTTTAACAGCGCCATGGATAATACTTCAAATTTGCCATTACCGGCGGCACCGGACTAAAAACGAAATTAAATTGACATTTCAAGTTACATCTAATATATGTGAAATATTAATTATCACAGTTAAAACAAAGACCTATGGGATGGCGCGTTTAATGTGATAATTGATGGGCACAAACCGGTTTAGCAAGGTATTCAGGCTTTGCCGAACCGGGGCTGTAACCACCCGGAGACCGCGGGATGGTCAGCACGACCCCCGCAGATAGTGGGTACCACCCGATACCGACAAACCCTGCTTCTTAAATTCTAACAGAGAAGACATTATGACCAGATTTCGTGAAGGCGTCCTGGCTATATTGCTCGTCCTGTTGTTTGCCTGGCCGGCCTGGGCCCAGGAAACAACTCCTTTCAACCCTCCCCGCAAAGCAACCATTACCACGGCGAATATCAACCTGCGCAGCGGGCCCGGTACCGACTTTCCTGTTGTCGGCGGGATTAAAGATCAGGGACTGGAGGTGCAAGCCCTGGCCCGGAAGGGGGAGTGGGTCCAGATCAGGACGGGTGATACTGAAGCTTGGCTGAACGCAAAATTTATCGATATCGATTCACCGGAGGCGGTTCCGGAAACCGGTGACCAGGCAGCAGCGGCCGCCGCTCCGGCTGCCGTAACCGCGGCTCCGGCAGGCGCCGATGATGGCTCGGCGGTTGAAACGACGGATCGGGAGGAGACCGACGAGGAGTATGTCGAAGAAGAAGATGCTGATGGTATCTTGGTCCAGAGCATCGTCTTCGAAGGCAACAAGGTCATCAGTACCGAAGAGCTGAATGCGGCGGTCAAGGACTATGTGGGCCAGCCTCTCACCATGGAGGAGATGGGTGAACTGACCGACCAGATCACCATGGTATACCAGGAAAAGGGCTACATCCTCGCCCGGGCCTACCTGCCGGAGCAGGAAATCGCAGACGGGCAGTTGAAGATCGCCATTGCCGAGGGCCGCCTGGGCAAGATCAAAGTGGCGGGTGACACACCCTACAGCGACCGGGTGGTTAAACGCTATTTCGGTTCCCAGGAAAAGATAGGGGTTGTGAAGGAATCGGCACTTGAAAAGGGCCTGGTGCTTTCCAACGAGATACCCAAGACAAAAACCGATATCGTTCTCAAAGAGGGAGAGAAGGCCGGAGAGGTTGATATGGCGGTCAACGTCAAAGATTCCCATGTCCTCACCTTCGGGCTCGATGCAGGTATCGACTACAACAACTTCGGTTCCAAATTTACCAGTAAAAACCGATTCGGCGGCACGGTCAACATTTACGACCACTGGTGGGGATCGGAACTCAAGATCAGGGGGGTAGTGGGTGACAGTATCGATGACTCCGCCCTGATTACCGGGGACTGGCGGATACCGATCAACCGTCTCGGCACCCGGTTGGAAGCCCACTATGTGGCCGCCAATTATTTGATTGGTGAAGGCCTGGAGTTTCTGGGATTGGGTGGGGATACCGAGATATACGGCGTCCGGGCCGTGCATCCGGTGATTACCAAAAAGAATATGCGTTTTGAGCTGTCTGCCGGAGTCCAGCACAAAAACGTCGAGAGCCTGATTACCGGAGATAAAAGGATAGACATTACCAACACCGTCCACGTGGGCTTCAATTTCGATAACCTTGACCGCTACCTGGGCAAGAACATTGTTTTCTTTGACTACCGCCACGGGCACCTCGAACCGCAGAAAGACTTTTCTTGGAGTGACACTTCAGCGGCGGCCAGCTATCAGATATCAAAACTCGACCTTGCCCGAATCCAGAAAATTTATGGTTACACCAGTCTGCTGGCCCGCGGCTCCGGGCAATACTCTTCCGAGAGACTGGTCTCCCAGGAACAGTTCGTGATCGGCGGCTATGGCAGTGTTCGCGGACATGAACCGGCCACATACATCGGCGATTCCGGATATACGCTTTCGGGAGAATTGATGTTTGCGCCGCCATTTGTGGAAGATACAAAAGTGTTCGGCCTGCGGGCGACGCAGGTGTTCCAGTTGGCCCTATTTTATGATTTCGGCCAGATTTATGTTAATGATCCGCCGCCGGGGGTTTCCAACACGGAGACCCTGGCAGGAATGGGGGGCGGGCTGCGGATTTTCTATAAAGACCGGTTTGTGTTCAAGTACGACATCGGGTTTCCGGTCAACAAGTTTGATGGGAGAGAGGGAGCCATCCACTACTTTCTGGTGTCCCTCAACTTCTTTTAGAGCCATGGCAACCAAGCAAACACTGCGGGTGCTGGCTGTCGACGACGAGTCTTTTATGCTGGAGCTTTACCGGGATTCGTTGAAAAGCGGCGCCAAAGAATTTCCCGCCTTCGACATCCAATGTGATGTCTGTCAAACGGGTGAAGCCGCCTTGACGGCAGCGGAACAGGCCGTCGCAGCTGGGGAGCCCTACGCGATTATCTTCCTGGACCTCAATTTGGGTACCGGGATGAACGGCGTCTCGGCCGGCGAGCGTATCCGGCAGCTGGATCCCCAGGTGAATTTCGTTATCGCCACCGGGGACGCGGGCGCCAATCCATTGGACATCGGGAACCGGATTCCGCCCATGGACAAGCTGCTTTACTTGCACAAGCCATTCCAGGTTATGGAGATTCTTCAATTCGTGGCGGCCCTGGGGACAAAGTGGCAATCCGAAAGGCTTTTGACAAAGGCCCATGCGGATCTGGAAGAAAAGATCAGCGAGTTGCAGCACAGCGAAAACGCGCTTATGGACAACAAGGCGGAGCTTGAAGACGTGAACAGACAGCTCATCGAAACCAACAATGCGCTTTCCATCCTGGCCCGCAACCTCGAAAAGGCGCGCAAGGTATCAGGGCGGCAACTGCTGCACAGCAGCCGGACCCTCATTTTGCCGATTGTCGATAAACTGCGCCAGTCGCGCTATCTGCGCGGTTACCGTACTGATCTGGACCTGCTGAGCAGCTACATCAAGGACCTCAACCCCAGCCTTGCCGATGAAATGGGCATAGCCGGTTCGCTATCGGCCACGGAATCACGCATTGCGGCGATGATCAAGATGGGCATGACCAGCCATGATATTGCCCGTAACCTGTATATTTCACCCGAAACCGTTAAAACCCATCGGAAAAACATTCGCCGAAAATTGAAACTCCAGGGTTCCGGCATCAATCTCCAATCGTTTCTCGAAGGCCATAATGGGTAGGGGGTATACCCATAATCTACCCATGAAAATCCTCCTTGTCTTTTGACGCCGGTATGAAAGGATTGCTAATGATGTCAAAAGTCCTGTCTTCTCTTCAAATGACGAAAACCTGGATTTCGGAGGCATGTGATGGCACAGCGAGATCGTAGAGGCGCGGTTCGGTTCCAACCCCGCAAAAGTACTTTCGTGGCCTTGCGGCCGGAATTTGTCCGGCTTGGCAAGGTGGTGGATATCAGCAGCAGCGGTTTACGCTTTCAATACCTGATATCCGAAGACAATCAGGTGGAAAAAGGGCGCGTGGCCCTGGACATGTTCATCGGCAGCGATGGTTATTGTCTGCCTGATATTCCATGTGAAACTGTTTACGAACGCAAAATGGAGCAGCGCGGGGCCGATACCATGGGCCTGGAACAGCGCCAGTGCGGGATAAGATTCAGGTCGCTAAACCGGGAGCAGGCCGACAAACTGCAGATGTTCCTGCAGCATCATACGTCAGAGGTAGTGCACTAGGCGATTATAAAAAAGCTATTAGCAGTTGGCTGTTAGCTGTTTGTTACATAATTACAGATTGTTAGAATGGACCTGTCAAGCCAGCCAGCCAATGGTACCGAGAGGAGCAAGGGCAAGTTTTTACCGGTTAGACCGAAAGGAATATAAAATCATATAACGACATATAAGGATTCGAAATTCCCAATATGGAAGCGATCTAATATTAGGATATTGGCCCAAGGTCACGGCGGGCACGAGTTTTAAACCGGAGGAATACTAAGCGGTATTTCGAGGACTTAGAACTTGGGTCCAACAAAGAGATTGGGCCCATAGACATTTTTAGATAGCTTCCATCCGTGGAGGACGGAGACCATGTATAACGCCCCTATTAGGAAAAAGGCAACCGCGCTTCTGGTGGCCATCCTGGCCTACAGCCTGATCTTTCCGGCTTACATCTTTGCCCTGCCCCAGGGTGGGCAGGTCGTGGCCGGCCAGGCGGATATTACCAATCCGTCGGCCGTGCAGATGCAGATCAATCAGGCCACCCAGAAAGCCATCATCAACTGGCAGCAGTTTTCCATTGCGGCTCCCGAAGCGGTGAATTTTACCCAGCCCAATGCAGCGGCCATCGCCCTGAAGCGGGTGGTGGGTGTCGATCCTTCCGTGATTTACGGCAGCCTGACCGCCAACGGTGGTGTTTGGGTAATCAACCCGGCCGGTATTCTGGTCGGCTCCACGGGTGTCATCAATGTCAACTCGTTCTTAGCCTCCACACTCAATATTGCCGATGAGGATTTCCTGGCCGGCAACTATACCTTTTCCCAGCAGTTGAACACCTCCCTTGCCTCCATTGTAAACCAGGGTACCATTTCCGCGGCTGCAGGCCAAAGCGTGTCACTCATCGCCCCCGGTATCGCGAACCAGGGAACCATTGTGGCCAGCCTGGGCAAAGTCAACCTGGGAGCCGGCGAGCAGGTGACCGTCAACTTTCAAGGCAACGAACTGATCAACTTCGCAGTCGACAAGAGCGTCCTGGGTGAAGTGCTCGGCCCGGACGGAGAACCTTTGGAAGACAGCATCCTCAACGAAGGCACCATCTCCGCCGAGGGTGGGGAAGTGGTTCTTAGCGCCAGAACAGCTTACGATGCAATTAAATCCGTTGTTAATAACAAAGGTGTAATCGAAGCGCAGACCGTCGAAAATAATAATGGTGTGATCCGCCTCCAAGGCAACGACCTGGGCATCGTCTACAACTCCGGCACCCTGGATGTCTCCGGCTTGGATGAGGGCGAGACTGGCGGTGAGGTGGAAGTAACCGGTGAAAAGACCGGACTAGTTCACTATTCGAAAATTAAAGCATCCGGCCGCAAGGGCGGCGGGAAGGTTTTTGTTGGCGGCGGTTTTCAGGGAAAGAATCCTTCAATTAAAAATGGCAAGATTACGTATGTTGGTAAAGATGCCATTATTGAAGCTGATGCCATTGATGAGGGTGATGGTGGCGAGGTTATTGTTTGGGCAGATGACACAACCAGGTTTTACGGCAATATAAGTGCAACTGGAGGAATGTATACCGGTGATGGTGGATTTGCTGAAGTATCAGGCAAACGTGATCTGGACTTTTCCGGTCTGGTGAATCTGTCAGCACCGCAGGGCAACGGTGGTACGCTTTTATTGGATCCTCGCAATATAACTATTGCCACTACTGGGGAAGTCAATCTTTCAAGCTCGGGAGTAAATCCAGTAATATTCGTAACTGATGATGTAGGTGATACCATTATTGACGATGATACGATTGTAGCCCAGTTAAATGCGGGTACCAGCGTTACAATCGGAACGACCAATACAGGTGGTGTCAACGATGGCGACATTATTGTTAATGCTGCTATTGATAGTGCTGCCACCGCGCTAGACATAACTACCTCCGATGTTACTCTTCTTTTGGATTCATACGACGATATTTTCGTCAACCGGGATATCACGGGTATTTCTACAGCCGGCTTTAAGCTTAACGTGACCCTCACGGCAGCCAATAATACAGCTGAAGGAACTGATGGAACTGATAATATAGTTATCGGCGCAGCGATTGATACTATTGGAGGTGATTTTACCATCAATGCTGCGGGAGATGTTTCCAGTACTGGAGCAGGAACAATCACGACTACAGCATCATCATTATCCAATGACAGCGTTGCTTCGGGAGCGGTTGACATCAATGTGAGCGGCACGGGTACGGTGAACCTGGCGGGCAATCTGGTCACGACGGGTGACGACAACAGTGGTGGGCTCGGCAGTGCTGGTGGTGCGGTAACGATTGACACGAACAACGGCACGATAGCGTTAGCGGACATCACGACCAGTGGTGGTACGGGCACGGCTGCTGCGGGTGGCGCGGCGGGTACGCTCACGGTCACGACAGCGACAAACAATGTGATCACGCTCAATGGCAGCCCGTTGACGGCGGCGGGCGGCACGGGCACGAGCCAGGGTGCGGGCGCGACGATCAACTTTGATGATCCGGTGAGTTTGGCGACGGGTGGCGTGACGATCACCACGGGCGCCACGGGTGGCGACATCACGTTTGATCAGACGTTAAACAGTGCGACCGCGCAGACCTTGGCGTTGACGTCGGGCACGGGCAACATTGTGTTCACGGGCACGGTGGGCAACAGCGACCCGTTGGGTGCGGTGACGGTGAATGCGGCCAACGATGTAACGTTGGGCAACACGTTTGCGAGTGCAGGTTTTGATCAGGCGGTCAGTGGTGCGGGCACGACGCTGGTCAGCGGTTTGTTGACGTCGACGGGTGCGGTGACGTTGGATGCTGCCACGGTTGATATAGACGGCGGTATAGACACAACAACAGGGCCAGCCACAATTGATCTATTTGCTAGCAATGGAGTTTCTATTAGTGCAAATGTAACTTCCGGGGACACCACAAATATTAACGCAGATAATGATAATAATGGTACTGGTACATTGTTAGTTGACAGCGCTGCTACAATTGACACTCAGAACAACACGCTGGATATTACTGCTGCCGAAATCAATATTGATGCGGCGACATCGGTAACCAGCGGCGGTACGGCCATGACGATCACCGCGTCAAATGGAGTCGGGATAGGCTTAGGTGCCACGGACGTTGGTTTACACATCTCTGACGCTGAACTTGGTAAGCTGACAGCAAGCAGCCTTGAGTTGATCACGACTGGTTCCGGCGACATGACGGTAGACAATGTGTCTAACGGTAATTCTACCAATGTCAATGCCGTGACCTTGACTGCAGACGGCACGGTGACGTTTGCCAACAACGCTTCGACCTTTAATGATTCTTTGATTGCGAATGCCGATGACGGCATTGCCGTAAATGTGGATGTTAACTCTACGACAGGCAATTTGGATTTTGACGGCGATGCCGACAATGCCAATGACGTTACCGACAGTATCGTTTTTACCGGCACCCGCACGCTGACAGCATCAGCCGGCAGTATTATTCTGGATGCTACCGGCGATAAGATCAGTTCAGCGGCTCTTAACCTCAATGCCGAGACCGGCATCAACATCAACGACAATCTGACGTCTACCGGGATCCTGACTTTCGATGCGGATACCGGCGGTAACGGCGGTGATTTTGCCGTGGCCGATGGTGCTACCGTCAACTCCGGCAACAATGCCATTAACATAGATGCCACGGATTTTAACTTGAACACCAGTGGCAGCCTCAATAGCGGCAACGGTCTGCTTACCATTACCCAGGCCCAGGCGGCCGGAACAATTGGACTTGGTACCGCGACCAAGACGATGTCCATCAGTGGGGCTGAATTCCAGAATATTACGACCACAGCGACCGGTGGGGTCTCGAGCTCGTGGCCGGCGGCGATATCACGGTATCCGGCCTGACAGCAGCCAATAGTGCCAATGTCCTCGGAACCACAACCTTGGATTCTGTCGCAAACATTGAGTTTATCACCACCGCTTCTGAGTTCAGTGCGCCCTTGACCATCGAGGCCGATGCCAGTGTCACGGTTTCCGCGAATTTGACGGCCGATGGTGCCCTTGGTAGCACGGGCGTAGATTTTGACAATACCGGTGGTGTGATTACCACCAAGGGACAGGATATCCTCATTGATCACACCGGTCAGATAACGGCTGGCGCCAAGATTGATTCGGGGAACAACAACAACATCCTGGGCGGCAATATCACCCTGGATGCCGACAGCGGCCTGATTGTGGATGCCATCCTCACGACCGTTGGCGGCGGCGGCGGCGGTGGTACAGTGAACTTCACCAGCGGTGGGATAACCTTGAATGTGGCGCCCACACTGGGGCAGGGGGATGTGAACCTGGGCGGCGGTGGCGCCGACACCACGATCAACGCGGCCATATCAACGTTTGGTTCCATATCAATCACCGCTTCGCGTGACATCACCATCAACCAACTGATCCAGACAACCGGGACCACATCGGATATCAGCATTATTGCCAACAGTGATAATTCTGCTGGGACTGATGCGGGCGGCGTTTACATCAGTGCTGCGGGCCAGTTGGATTCTGGTCAGAATGTCACCGTCACCGGTTCGGATTATTTTGGTACCGCCGGCACACGTGACAGTATTATCATAGATGCGGACGGGGCCAACAACCAGATCCAGGCCGATGGAAATATTACCTTGAATACTCAAGCCGCCACAGTTACAGATGAAGACATCATCGTGGCCGGCAATATCGAATCGCAATCGATTGCCGGCGCTATTGACATCAATGCTGCCGACGCCATTATTATCGGAACGGGTGTGCCAACAACCAATCTGACCACCGGCGGCGGTAACATCACATTCCAGGATGATGTGATAGTCAGCGGCGACACGCAAGTTGTCACCGGGGCGGGGACCGGGGATATCGCTTTTAACGCAGCCGTTGATCTGGATGGAAACGACCTGACCCTGAATGCCGGGTTTGCAGGCGACATCACCATTACCGGTGACGTGAGCGACACCAGTACGGGCGGGAATCTGTTTGCCACCAATGCCGATGAACACTCCTACACAGCCCTAACCTTAAACTCACTGACCATCTCCAATGCTCAGACCAGTGTTACCCTGGGTGGAGACATTGCCGCCGCGGCAACCGGCGATATCACCGTTAACACCACCGGATGGATCCGGCAGGACGGCGACATTGTCAGTGGCCGCAATGTAAATTACGACTCTGGTGCCGCCATCATCCCGGCCACCACGAGTTCGCTGCTCATCAGTGCCAACAATCCGATTACAGTATCGGGAACCGTGGATATCGATAGTTTCGGGCTTACTACCATTGAATCGGGTAGCAAGATCACCGCCGGCGGCGCAGTCACCTTCGCAGCCAACAAAAGCGGTCTGCTGACGACCTCTAGCGGCATTGAAACAAGTAGTGACAATATCACCTTTACCAAAGCGGTTACCCTGGGGGCGGATGCTCTGATTGATACCGGTGCCGCCGGTGCCGGCGATATAACCTTCAACGAAAATGTCCTGGGGGATTTCCGCCTGACAGTCGCGGCCGGGACCGGCAACATCGATTTCTTGGACACCGTTGGTGATACGACTGCTTTGAGCGGTTTACTCGTGACCTCGGGGGCGACCCTTGATTTTACCGATACGGTGGAAATAGATGATCAGGGCCTTGACGTTACCGCAGGGACCGTGACCTTTGCGGACGACGTCACTTCGACCAATGGCGGATCCGTGACGATCACCAATGCCGGTCTGCTCGATATTGCTCCCGGTGCGGATATGAACCTGGATGGCCTTTTCCTCCAGGATGGGGCGGGTTCCATCCAGACAGCGGGTAATATCACCACCAATGCTGCCAATTTAACGTTTACCCAAGATGTGACCCTGACAGATGGCGCCACGGTCGTATTCAGTACCGGGGCGGCAACGGGTGGTAATATTGCCCTGAATGATACCGTTTCGGGGACTTCTTCTGAGAACCTGACCCTGATATCGGGATCGGGGACCACTATCGTAACAGGGGAAGTGGGTGCCGGAAATCAGATCGACACTTTGACTCTGCAAGCCAATAATGCCGGTGCTACCGGTGCAGTTACTTTTAACGGTGATGTGACAGCGTCAACATTAACAACCTTTGCAAGAGGTCACTCGGTGGCGCTAAATGAAGATGCCGACATCACCAATGATACCAACTTTCTGAATACGAACGGGGTAACCCTTGGTGATGGCACCGACGACTTGCTGACCTTTACGGGCGGCCTGGGGGCTGTTGCCGGCACGATCTCGACAGCCGGAACGATTCAGACGACCAACACCCAGATGGATTTAGGGGCAACCACTCTGACGGCTGATACAACCCTGCGCAGCGGGACGGCTGCCATCAATGTGGCTTCTGCTGATGATGGTCTGGGGGACTTTGACCTGCGTCTCGGCAGCGTGACGCAGACCGGCGCGATCACGGTCAGCGGCAACACCACGGTCGATACCTTGAACACTTTTGCCAGTGCCTACAACGTCTCTTTAAGCGGCGCGGCCAACACCATTACCACCGATACCACCTTCGCGAATACCGGCAGCGTGTCGCTCGGACAGGCCGGCGGCACGACCACTTTTACCGGTGGTCTGGACACAACCGCTGCCTTGAGCGGCACCAATGTTGCCGGGATCGTGGAAACGACCAATACGGATATGGATCTGGGGGCAACCACGCTGACAGCCGCGGCGACCTTGCGCAGTGGATCTGCGGCGATTATTGCTGCCTCGGTCACCGATGGGGCCAGCAGCTTCGCCCTGAGCCTTGGTGACGGCAGGCAGTCCGGTGCGATCACGGTTAGTGGCAGCACCACCGTGGATACCCTGACAACGTTTGCCAGTGCTTACGATATTGCCTTGAACGGCGCGGCCAACACCGTTACGACCGACACCACCTTCCTCAACACCGGCAGCGTGTCACTCGGACAGGCGGGCGGTTCGACTTCCTTTACCGGTGGCCTGGCTACGACTGCGGCAGTTGGCGGCACCAATATTGCCGGTATCGTGGAAACGACGAACAGCCAGATAGATCTGGGGGCGACCACCTTGACAGCGGCCTCAACTCTGCGCAGCGGTTCAGGAGCGATCAATGTGGCGACTGCCACTGACGGCGCAAGTAGCTTCGCGTTGGGCCTGGGCAGTGGCAGCCAGACGGGCGCCGTTACCTTTACCGGAGACGTGACCACCAATGCGCTGAACACCTTCTCCAGCGCTTATGCCATAACGCTGCAGGGAGCGAGCAATACCATTGATCAGAATACCAGCTTCTTAAACACCGGGCTTACTACCCTCGGTAACGATGCAACCGACAGCAGTACCTTTACGGGCGGGTTGGATGCCGTAACAGCCGGGGGCGTCAGTATGGCCGGTACGGTTGCCACGACCAACACACAGATAGACCTCGGTGCGGTGACCCTCACCCGCAATGCGACCTTAAAAAGCGGTAGCGGGTCTATCAACGTTGCTTCTGTGACGGACGGCGGCGGCAATTATACCCTCACCTTGCATGAGGACAATGGCAGTTCGACCGGGGCGGTAACGTTTGCGGGCAACGTAACGCTTGAAGACCTGATTACATTTGATGAGGCCCATGCGGTAGCCCTCCAGGGGGCCGTCAATACGATCGACCAGGATACCGGTTTTCTCAATACGGGCTTGACCACTATAGGAAACGATGCCACCGACAGCAGTACGTTTGCCGGTGGACTGGATGCGGTGACCGCGGGTGGGGTGAGTATCGCCGGCACAGTCAACACCACCAATACCCGGATGGACCTGGGCGCCGTTACGCTGACAGGGCACACGACGCTTGATGCCGGGACCGGTGTGAATGCCGAAATCGATCTTGCCGGCGGCGTCAGTGGCGGGGCCTTCAATTTGACCCTCGATGCAGGCAACCAGGTAACACAATCAGCTGCTGTCACGGTTTCCGGGCTTGAACTGCTGGGATCGGCCGAATATATCTTGACCCAACCCGGCAATAATATTGATACCCTCGCCGCGAATGTGACAAACGATATTAGTTTTACCGAGACCAATGGTTTTGAGATTGGAACCGTGAATGCAACATCTGGTCTCAATGCCACGGTAAATGAGATCGTGTTGAGTAGCGGGGGAGCAGTGAGCCAAACACAAGATATCACCGCCGCAGGTTTGGCGCTGACAGGTGCCGGCGCCTATACGCTTACCAACGGCAGCAATGATATTGATACGCTGGCTGTAAACGCAGGTGGCGCCACAAGTTTTACCGATACGGATGATGTAACGATTGGAACTGTCGGTGCTACTGTCGGTGTTACCACCTCAAATGATGATGTGACCCTGCAAACAGGCACTACATTGGATATCAACTCTGCGGTCAGTATCGGCGCAGGGAATCTGGTGTTAAATAGTGGTGGGGCTACCAACCAGACCGCGTCTATCACAGCTGCCGGACTCGCTTTGACTGGCAACGGGCCGTATGACCTGAGCAACAGTGCGAATGCGGTGGTCACGCTGGCTGCCAATACCGGCAATACCATTAGTTATCGTGATAGCGACAGCCTGTTGATCGGGTCCATTAGCGGCACGACCGGTATTACCACTACCAATGACAACGTGAGCATTCAGACCGGTCCTACAAGTCACAATCTGGGTATCAATGGGGCCGTGAGTCTGGGCGCCGCCAATCTTACGCTGACTGCTACCGGCGCTGTAACCCAGTCTGCCCCCATCGGGGCCAGTGGTTTGGAACTTTTAGGCTCCGGCGCCTACACGCTGAACAATGCTTCCAATGACGTTACGACTTTGGCAGGTTCAACTACGAACACGATATCCTATACGGATGTTAACAACCTTATTGTCGGAACTGTGAATACGACCGGGCTTACCGCAACAGCTGCCATCTCTCTGGCCGCCGGTGGGGGCGTTGCGGTTACCGACAATCTGTCGGCAGGGGCTACCAACAACGTTACGCTGAATGCCCAGGGCGGCGCAATCACCGGGGCCGGCACAATAATTGCCAACCTTTTGACATTGGATGCCGCCGGCGCTATTACTTCGAATACGACGGTGTCCAACCTGAATGCCAGTACCACTGCCGCCGGTGCCATAGGCATCACTGAGACCGACGCCCTTGTTCTCAATGATGTGGATACAGCCAGCGGTGCTATCACCGTGAACGCAGGTGGCGCCATTACTGCCACGGATGTAGCTTCCCTGGCAGACAGTGATGCCAACGATATCACGATTACCAGTACCGGCGCCGGCATCGCCGCCGGAACAATCAACGCCGGCACCCTGGGTGATGTCACATTGAGTGCTCAAGCTGCCATAACGGATGCGGCCGGAAAAATTACCGCAGACCATCTTTTGGCGGATGCGGCCGGCGCGATGACGCTGGATACAACCGTCAATACCATCAATGCCAGCATGAGCGCGGCGGGGGGCATGCAAATAACTGAGACAAATGATGTAGATTTGACGGATGTCGACACAAACTCCGGTCCAATTAATGCGCTTGTGGGCGGAGCATTGACTGCTACGGCCGTCCAGGCTGCCGGCGGTTCCATTAATCTCAACGCCAGCAGTATGACCCTGACAACTGTTTCCGCACCGGGCAATCCTGTCAATCTCGCTGCCGGAGGCGCTGTCAATGCGGGCACCTTTACCGGGAGCACCGGTACGGTTACCTCCGGGACTATCGGGTTGACCCAACAGACCACGGCCAACGTGAGCAACCTCTTTCTGAATCTGTCTTCAGAGGTTAGCGGACGCTCGGGTGAAGTTCAATCCGGAGCTGCGCTGTTGGCGGCAGGCCGTCCGCCGGACGGCAATATTCAGTCTGTTGGTACAGTGACGATTGATCCCTTTACCCCTTATCTTGCCAGCATAGTCGACGTAGACATCTCAGCTATTCTAGCATCACTGGCGACCCTTTCCAGCGCGCAACAGCAACTCGAAACTTTGCTGGATGCGACCACTGCTTCAGAATTTTTTATGTCACCACCTTTGGAAATTTATATAGATATGGATGAGAAGAGCGAGTTCGATGAATCGGTTGAGGATTCACTTGACGATGATTTTTAAATAGACGTAACCTACAGTTTGGAGGAAAGGATCAAAATGAAGAACCTAATGCGGGTAATTACGATCTGTTCTCTTTTTATTTTTCTCTCTGGTTCACTCACTTTTGCCGCAAATAACAAGGTGGGGTTCATTAATCTGCAGCGCTTGGTCAACGAATCCAAGATGGGGAAATCCGCCCGGGAAGACATTTTGAAACTTCGCCGGCAAAAGGAGAGGGCGGTCACAGTCCAGCAGAATAAGATCAATCGACTGAGAGACGAACTCAATACAAAGGCGGCCTCCATGTCCGCCTCTGAAAAACAAGACAAGGTCGAGGCTCTCAAGAAGCTTTACAAGGACTTCCAGCGTATGGTTGCGGATGCCAAGGAGGATATCAGCCGTGAAGACCGGGAATTGGTGGCCCTGATCTTGAAGAAAGCGGACGGCGTGCTTAAAAAGATCGCCAAGAAAAAGAAATATTCCATTATCCTCAAGGATCCCAATGCCATCGGCTACCTGGACCCGGATGTGGATATTACCGATTTGGTTCTGAAGGAGCTCAATAAGAAATAGAGCCTTTAATCGCTCACAGGGCAAGCAGAGTAAACGGAGAAGGACAAGAATAGAAACCATCTCAAAAATTGGATTTTGGTTCAAGGTCAAGGCGGCCGCGAGGTTCAACCCGGAGGAATACTAGAGTATTTCGAGGACTTGAACCGAGCGCCCAACGCAGAGATTGGGCCAAAAGACTTTTTTGAGATGGTTTCTAAAGCATATGCATCGCGCAAAGACGCAGAGAAACCCGATAGTTTGGCCCCGCTCCGTGGAAAAAACAAAGACAAAAAAGCCGCGCTAAGCGCGGCTTTTATTATGTTGTTCTTGTTGCTGTTTTTATTTCAGCGAAGCTGAAGCAAATAAGTGCCTTTGATCTTCTCTGCGTCTTTGCGTCTCTGCGCGAGACAATAGGTTTAGGTTTTCTGCCTACCCTCCTATCTCTATGCGAAATAGAGGTTTTTGCTGTGAATCGATAGGACCTTAACCCCAATCCTTCTACTTATTTTTAAACCTTCAATAAGCAATATTTCGAGGACTGAACACCTTGGTTTAACGCAGAGATATGGTCCGAGGGGAGTTGTTAAAACTACTTCTACTTCAGGCCTTCGATTGGAAACCCCGTCGCACAACGAAATCCAAACAGGAAACTGCTGTACTTGGGTTCGTACCGATCCCGGTTGGCAGATCTCAGGCTCTCCATACCTTCGATAAAGGAACCGCCTTTGATAACGTGTTCTTTTCCAGTCTCAGGCCCTGTGGGATCCACCGGTGTTCGCTCTCCGGTGGCATACCAGTCCCGGCACCACTGGTAGACATTGCCGGCCGCGTCCTGGATACCGTAAAAGCTCTGGCCTTTCTCATAGGCGGTGACCGGGGTGGTCGAACCGACATAGCTGTCGTGATTGGCGGTGTCCTCCATGGGGTCCTCGTTGCCCCAGGGAAACTCATTGCCGTCCGGACCGCGCGCGGCTTTCTCCCACATGGCTTCGGTGGGCAGGTCCTTTTTGGCCCATTGGCAGTAACTGCGGGCATCGTTATAGGAAACCTGGCTGACCGGGTGGTCCTCCCGCCCGTCGATACCGGTCACGCCGTCCGGTGATCTCCAGTTGGCGCCTTCCACCTTTTTCCACCGGCGGCCTACGCGCACCAGACCGGCCCCGTCTTTCTCGGCATCTGTTTGATATTCAGTCGCATCGACGAATTTCTGAAACAGGGCATTGGTAACCAGGAACTTGTCGATGTAGTAGTCGCTGAGCGAAATTTTTTGTACCGGTTTCTCCGCCGAGTACTGATCCGACCCCATGGTGAACTCCCCGGCCGGGATATGCACCATGACGCTTTGGTCCGTCGGGTGCTGGACTTCGAAGAAGCCCTTGGCATTTTTCGTGCCCGGTCCCGCGATGTCCTTTTTGACAGGTCCCTGTTGGGAAGTGGTTGCAGCTCCTGGCGGGGGGGCTTCTTTCTTCGTTAAAAAGAAGCCGGCCGCTGCTCCGGCAATGATAATAACGGCTACAATGCCGGCAATCATGGCAGTCGGTTTTTTCTTTTCCTCTACGGCCGTCGGGGCAGTGTCCGTATCAACGATAATGGTCTGCTCCAGGTCCAGGTCTTCAAAGACGGCCGTGGCGTCGTCGATGTCGTCATTTGCCAGTTCCATGGCATCGGCAAAGGCTTTGAAATCACGGAACCGGTCATCCGGATCTTTCTCCAGGGCCTTGGCGATGGCGTCACTGAGCTGTTTCGGCAGCGCAGCCGAAAATTTACTGGGCGGATCCGGGATCTCGTTCAGGTGGGCGAACATGATCTGGGATGTTTCCGTGGCTGTAAATGGGCGCCGACCGGCAAATAACTCGTAGAAGACCAGGGCCAATGAGTAGATGTCCGACCGGGCGTCCACCTCGCGGTTTTTGTCGAAGCGCTCCGGGGGGACGTAATGAATGGAAAGCATGCTGGCCGCGGTGTCGTGGGAGGCAGTGGAGGACATTTTGGCGATACCAAAATCCATCACCTTGACGTCGCCGGTCTTGTTGATGATAATATTACCCGGTTTGATGTCCCGGTGCAGGATACCGTTTTCGTGCGCGTACTGGAAGGCTTCACAGCACTGGTGGGCGATCTTGTAAGCCTGCTCAAAAGGCATCAGGCCTTTAAACCCCTTGAGGATCTTCTTGAGCTCTTCCCCTTCAACGTATTCCATGACGATGGCATAGTTTTCACCAACCGGGAAGAACTCCATCAGTTTGGTAATGTTCGGATGGTCAAGCCTGGCGAGAATCATCGCCTCGTTGAAGAATTTCTTGACAACCTTCTGGTTGTCCAGGGCCTGGGGATTGAGCACTTTCAGGGCGACATCGGCGCCGTCATGCGACTTCGCCTTCCAAACCGCCCCGAACCCACCTTTGCCAAGGGACCCCGTTATTTCATAATCACCAATACTTTCGCCAATCATCTATGGTTACCTCAGTACCGCTGGGTCGAATTCAGTCGAGTATCGATATCAAATTGGGTTTGGGATTTTAGAAACTATCTCAGAAACGGATTTTGGTTCAAGGTCAAGGCGCCTGCGAGATTCGTCCCGCAGGAATACTATAGTATTTTGAGGGCTCGAATTGAGCACGCAACGCAGAGATTGGACCAAAAGACTTTTTGAGATTGTTTCTATCAAGTTTGCCATATTACAAGAAAAATGAAATTAAAACAACCCTGATATCCATCCGGTTTTGTTTATGCGGGCAATCAAAACGGTAATGTTGTCCGGCCCGCCGTTGTCCACGGCCTGTTTGACCAGTTTTGCAGATATCTCATCCGGCTCACCGATCTGACGGACGCGGGCCAGGATTTCCTCATCCGGCACAACCCCCCAAAGGCCATCGCAGCAAAGCAGCACATAGTCCCCCTTTTTCAGCGCGAGCGGCTGCTTGCTGACATCGACCATGACCGATTCCTGGAGGCCGATTGCCCGGGTGAGTACGTGGCTTTCCGGATGGTCTTCGGCCTCTTCCGCGGCAATGACACCGGCTTTGACCAGACTGGCCACATAGCTGTGGTCCTCGGTGAACTGGGTGATGCCCGTCTTGTTGATCAGGTACCCCCGGCTGTCTCCCACGTGGGCAAATTGCATTTTGCCCCCCATGATGTGGGCGGCCACCAGGGTGGTGCCCATGCCTTTGGCGGTCAGCATGTCGGCCGATTTTTCAAAGATGATGCGGTTGGCTTCGATGAAGCCACGCTGCAGGGTGTTGATCACGGGATCGGACTCGTGGGACAGGTAGAGATCCAGCAGGGTGGCAGTGGCCAACCGGGAAGCTTCGGCGCCGTCGGCATGCCCGCCCATCCCATCGGCCAAAATCAGCAGGGCGCCGCTGCGGCCGGGCGGGTCGTCCTCGCGGGGGTGCCAGGTGTGGTAATCCTGATTTTCCTCTTTGACGCAGCCGATATCAGTGGCGCTGCCGATGGTGATCCAGTCCATGTTAATTCTGCTCCAGAGCGTATCTCACAGGCCATACAAGTGCATTGTCACTTTTTTTCAAGTGGTTGGGTTTACCGTACCATAGGCTCATCTGGTAGACGTACTGCGGCCCAAATTTGTGGCGGGATTTCGACCAGTAGCCAAATTGGGTGCTGACGTTTGTGAATGGATTGCCTATCGGCAGGGATGGATTCTGCTGTTTCCGATCCACCAGTTGCTTCCATTCTCGCAGGGTAGGCAGGCGCCAACCTGTTTTGCCGGCAATTTCCAGATTGTTGCAATATTCGGTGGCGTCATTAAAGCTAACGGCAATCTGTTTTGGCTGCTTCGCCCAGACCAGATCAGTCATCAGGCCGGTAAACGAATTGTCGCCGTTGTCTTTGAACCGGGCCAGCTTGGTTTTACTGAGCAGGTCGGTAACCGTGCCGTCTGCGCGGTTGTAGGTATAACGGCGTTTGTAGGTGGTTACCGCCAGTTCCTGGGACCGGCCGGCGACATTGTCGGCATTGAGCGCAACCAGGGTCACATTGACGGCCCCTTCCTCTTCCAATTTACGCTGCAGCGTCCACTGGGTGCCGGACCCGGTCATCCGGTAACGCTTATCACCGACGACGAGTGCGACGGATTTAGCCGGTCGGTCGGTTTTGGCAGTGAATTTGAATTTACGGGAAAGCTGGCCCTTTTTAGGACTGACCGCGGCACTGAGTATATTTACGGTCTCGGCCGGTTTCTTAATCGTGTTCAGGAAGCCCTCATAGGACTTGCCCTGGGCGTCATCCTTGTTGCGGGCGCTTACGCGGTAGGGATTCTGGCCGAGCAGATCCGCCCGGGCCACATACGTCCAGTTGGTCCGGCTACCCTGCATGGTGTACTGCTTACCGCCGATTTCCAGAAAAACCTTGTCAGACGGGGCACTGGTTTTGGCCTGGATGGTGAATCGGTCTCCCTGGTATCCCTTGCCGGGGGCAACCACAGTAACATCCACCGCGAGAATGTCGGGGATGGGCAGCGGGCTCTTTTTGGCTGTCAGGGAGCCCTGGCCCGGGCGGCCGGAGACGCCCAGCGGGTTGATGGCCGTGATTGTAAAGCTCTTCTTGCCGATATCCGGAATAGCCTTTTTCAACTCCCAGGATTTTCCGGATCCTTTCATCGGGAACACCTGGCCGTCTATTTCTACAGAGACGGACTTGGCCGGCCGATCGGTACGGGCCTTCAGCACGAACTCTTCGCCGGCGTAGCCGGTTTTGGGGCTGGCCACAGCCGCCAGGACATTGGCCGGGCCGGCTTTGGTCTGCAGGGTTCCTTCGCCGGCCCGTCCCGGCACCCCATCTGCGTTGGTGGCGATAATGCTGAAGGGTACCCGGTCGATATCATCCACCACCTGGTCCAGTTTCCAGGCAGTGCCGGAACCCTGCATGGCGTAGCGTTTTTTATCGATGCGCAAAGCCACCGTGCGGGCCGGTCGGTCGGTTTTGGCTGCAAAGGTGAATTTGTCTCCGCCAAAGCCGCCCGTGGGGGGGTGTGACGGAGGCCGTCAAAACATTGGCTGCTTCCGCTCGTTTTTTGATGGCCGCCAGGGTGCCGGCAAAGGTTTTACCGGACTGTTCGTTGCGGTTAAGAGCCGCGATGGTGAAGGCAGCCGAACCAACACTTTCAAAATTACCTTTGAAAGTCCACTCGGTACCTGAGCCCTGCATGGGTTGTTTCTTGTTATTGATATTAAAGTATACTTCGCTGGCTACCGTACTGGTGCGGGCGGTTACGGTGAAGGGATCCCCAGGGTAGCCTTTTTCCGGGGAAATCGTCGATTCGACCACGTCGATGAGAATCGCCGGTGCCAGTCGGGCGATGATGAACTGGCCGCCTTTGTCCATCTTGGTCTTGCGCAGGCGCCCCTGGACCAACCGCACACCGGCAATCTTCTGGATGGGGAGAAAAATGTTTTCATCGAAAATCAAGTTTTCGAAATCGATGATTTCCAACTCGTTTTCATTCAGCGCCTTATCCAGATAGTAAGTGAAGAGTCCGAAATTGTCCGTCCCGGCGCTGCCGGGCCAGTGCTGGTCTCCGAAGGCGATGACTTCACGGGAACGCCGGGAGGCTTTTTCCAGAATTTTTTCCGGGTACCTGAGATCGTAGGGCGTCAGTGAGATGGAGCGTGAGCGCACAAGTTTGGAGGAAAAGTGTGAGTCGGCCAGGATCAACAGGCTTTTCGCTTTGAACGCTTTGGACCCCAGATATTCGGAGATGATTGTCGAGTGCTTCAGCCAGGTAAGCTTGGACTTTTTCTTGCCGTCGATGGGAATCCAGTAGGTTTCCCCGTCATCGTCTTCAAAACTCTGACCGGCAAAGAAAATGAGCAGGTTGTCGTTTTCGTTCAGTTCGCCCAGGTAGCCTTCGATGGCGGTGAGGATGTTGATCAGGGTTGGCTTGTCCCTGGTCTTATCGCTCAGCAGGGTGATATTGGACTTGCTGAAGTTGTATTTCTTGACCAGCGTGTCGGCGATGCGATGGGCATCTTTGACCGGGCTTTTGAGCGCCGGCCACTGGGTGTAGCCGTTGATGCCCACGATAAGGGCGTGGTTCGTGCCCGAGCCCACCTTCGCGGCTTTGAGCAGACCAAACGGAACGCTGCAGGCTGCAATGAAAAAACACAGCAGGAGGATGCGTGCTTTGTGACGGGCAAGTCTGTTCATGCGCAGCGACGGAAGATTCAAGGCATTGTCTTTCATGAACGGAACCTTTTTTATGTGAAACCGGCAAAGGATGATAGGCCGGAATCACGGCAGACTACTCGAGCAGAGAACTTATCTCAAAAACGAATTTTGGTTCAAAATCAAGGCGGCCGTGAGGAATAAACCGGAGGAATACATCAGGTATTTCGAGGATTTATTCCAAGCGCCCAACGCCAAGTTTGTGCCAAAAGACCCTTTTTGAGATTGGTTCTAAAATCTTCGTCAAATTGTCGCAGCCCTAAGGAAAGGGCCGGCGATTATGGTTCGAAAATGATTGCTGCGGCCAGCCACTTCCAATTCGGGTACCCTGGTATCAGGGCAGGTTATGATCAGCCTAAGATATAGATTTCAGTACACTTATATGCTTTCTGCAATTTTCTGTCAAGTCAGGATATTTGGTGACATCAAGGGACGGCGTCGTATATTAGGGGATTGATTCCGAATGCCGGTGTCGAGATTGGGCCTTAAGGCACGTTGGATACAGTCGCTTTAGACAAGAAAACCTGAAGTCGTCTTTGACTTCAGGTTTTGTGTTTTGAGGGCCTTACGTAAGAGCCAAGGGTAATTTTAGATTAGCTTTTTAGAGGCTATCTCAAAAATAGGATTTTGGTTCAAGATTAAGGTGGCCGCGAGGTTTCCACGCGTTGCGGGATTTCCCGCTTTTTGATTCTCCAGTTGTGGGTCACAACCGGAGGAAAACTCAAAGTATTTTGAGGATGTGAACCTAGGGCCCAACGCAGAGATTGGGCCAAAAGACATTTTTACGACAGCCTCTAGGTGCGGCAGATTATCACACTGATATTATCTTTCCCCCCGGCATCATTAGCCGCATCGGCCAGGGCATTGGCAATGCGGCCGGTGTCTTCGGAGGAAGTAAAAATACGCTGGATTTCATCATCGGCGACCATATCCGAAAGACCGTCGCTGCAAAGCAGGTAAAAGTCGCCGGACTGGTATTCATCCCATTCTACGGTCGGGGACACGGCCGGGGTGGGTCCAATGGCGCGGGTGATCACGTTTGTACTGGGCTCCGGCCCCTTGCGGCCGCCATCCACCCAGGCCACGTGTGCGGAATGGTCCCGGGTCAACTGTTCCAGTTTGCCGTCGCGCAGCCGGTACATGCGGCTGTCACCCACATGAAAGCGCACGGCATACTTTTCATCGGTTATCACCAGGCCGACCAGGGTCGTTCCCATGAAGCGCTGCAACTTTTCATCGCAGTTGCGGCCGTACACGACATCATTGGCCTCGATCACTGCTGAGTCCACCAGGGACATGACGCAGGAGACCGACGGCGGTATGCCCCCTCCGTCGGTGATGTCAAGCAGCTCGGTCTCGATCGATTCCGGTTCGAGAAAGGGGCCGATGGTATCCACGGCGCTACGACTGGCTTCCTGGCCTTTTTCATGACCGCCCATCCCGTCGGCCAGCAGGGCAACGGTGCCGCCCTCGTCCAGATAGATGGAATCCTCGTTGCGCTGCCTGCGGATGCCGGTGTCGGACACACCGCTGGCCCGCATAATGCTGGAATCTACATCGATTTGAATTCGGTCTGGGCTGCCCATAAGAGATGACTTTCAGCTTTTTGGTCTAATTGTATTCGTGTTGTTACATCTTTATATTGTATTTTATGTACAGGTCTGAGTCGCCTTCAATCTCTTTGCCGAGACTGATAAGGCCGTTGCCGAGCAAAGTGGTCTCATCCCGGCGCAGGTGGACTCTTTTCTTGCCTTGCAGCAGGACAAACGTTCCGTTGGTGCTCTGGTCGATGAGGATGAATTTGCCACGGTTGTATTCGATGCGGGCGTGGGATCGCGAAACACCTTTATCTTTGACAACAATATCGTTGTGCAACTGGCGCCCAAGTGTGGCGCTCGGGTGTGACTCGCCCATCTCCAGCATCGTGTTGCCGCAGCTAACTTCCATGCGGCAGCGCAGGGCCGGCGAGTCAATTGCATCGTCCATCATAATGGTGACGTCATGCTGCTCCCAGACGATTTCAAAGGTGCTCATTTCACCGCTTTTGCCCTTGACAATGGTCTTATCGATGCAATTGGATGCGTTTTGTAAGTCCTCGTCAAGTTGGTCGACCGTCTCCTTGGTGGTGATAATCTGCCGCTGGTTGGCCAGGGCCACCATGCGGGCAGCCACATTGACGGCATCGCCGAACACGTCGCCGTCTTCCTTGATGACGTTACCGTACTGGATGCCGACATAGATGTTCGGGGCGTCAATTGTCACACTTTCCGGCAGCGGCATATCCTCGAGAGACTCATTCATCTCGACGGTCGCTTCAACCGCATTTTGAGCAGTGGGAAAGGTACACATGATTTCGTCACCAATGGTTTTGATGACGGAGCCATCGAAGTAGTCGGTGATCTTTTCAAAAAGGCCCAAACAGGTCGAAATGAGTTCCTGGGCAACTGTGTTCCCTAGCTTCTCATACAGGTGGGTGCTTTTTGCTATATCCGCAAAAAGAATTGCAAGTGTATCTGTTTCTCGTGGCATGCACACCCCGTGATGAGCGTTTAAGTTAAAACATTCGGAATAAAAACAACATAATGAATCAGTGTTAAAGTGTCAACGGAAAAAGTTTGGGCCTTCTCGCGTTCCCTATTGAAATAGCTAAAAAAAGATGGCATTTTCGAGGCAGGTAATTGTGCTGAAAATCGAGGCTTGAAACCCGGGTCTCAGGGGTCCAAAGTTACGGTTCAGAGGTTAAAAGGCCATGGCCTGAGAACAGAGATCCGAATTCTGAGGTCCGACCCGGACATTGAACGCTGAACCCGAAACCGCCTTTCAATTATTTAAATCTATAGGATTGGATACGTGATGCCATTTTACAAAATTCTGGTGGTGGCAGGATTGATCGTTGTAATAGGGCTTTGCGCCGCTGGTTTTGCCGGTAACCCGACCGCTGCACCTGCCGCTTATTACAGTATCCACGTGGCGTCATTCCAGGATCTGAGAAACGCCAACGTCTTCGTCAATTCACTCCAGGGGCAGGGCAAGGTGGTTTTCTGGAAAGGCGCCCAGGTTGCCAAGAAAGGGTATTTTTACCGGATTTTCACCGGCCGCTACGCGACCTATGCCGCAGCTGAAAAGGTCTGGCGGCAGATGGATGCACAGGGACTGGTGAGCTACAAGGGGATCTTCAGTTTTGACGATCTCCTTCCCCAGGCCAAGCCCAGTCGGGATTCCGGCCGGCGGCCGGCGCAGACGGCAGCTGAGATTCAGCAGAAAAAAAGCATGCGGCCTGGGCGTTTCGTGGACAATGGCGACGGCACCGTGACCGACCGCCAGAGCGGCCTGATGTGGATCCAAAACGGCTGGCATCGCGATTTTTTCGCCGCCACCACCTGGGAGGAGGCGATTACCAGCTGCGAACAGTTCCAGACGGCCGGCTACGGCGATTGGACCCTGCCGACCAGGGCGCAGTGGCAGAGCCTGTTGGATGATACGATCCAGGCGCCGGCCATCGCGGAACCGAATCCCTTCAAGAACGTGATCATCCACATGCCTTACTGGGCCAAGGACGGGCCGCTGCGGCTGCTGTCACGCCGCTATACCACCTTGCTATATGCCGGCACGATCAACCACCAGCAGAAGGACGAAATGGCGTTTATATGGCCGGTGAGGGTTGTTAGGTAATTAGGCTGAAGACTGAAGGCTGAAGTAAGGTCAAAGAGGTCGGACGCCGGAGTCTGAAGTCAGGTGTCAGGAGTCAGGAGTCGGGAGTCTGGGGTCAGGAAGGGCATGAGATCGGAGGTCAGAGGTCGGAAGTCAGAATTCTGAAGGCTGAAGGCTGGAACCAAGAAGTCGGAAGTCAAAGATCAGAGGCCGGGCAACTAAGACCACTTTTAGACACGGATGTCACGGATTGCACGGTTATCGCTTCGCGCAATTCAATCACTTAAAACCTTTTAGACAGGATTGCGCCTATGCGGCTTGAAAACCGTTCTACAGGATTAGCAGGATGGAAAACCTGTTTTGGCTGGCCGGATGCCAGCCCAAACACACTCATTGCCTTCGGCAAGAAATTCGTTTTCATTGTTTTAGTTCAGCTGACATCTGACCACTGACATCTGGCCCTTTAGTGGCGGATGATACCATTTTCAATCCCATCCGGGGATTGAAAATTTGTTCTTTATCCTGTCTATCATGTTAATCCTGTCAAAAAGATTTTAGTTTGAGTTGTTACCCGAATCTGTGCAATCCGCGTAATCCGTGTCAAAAATTGCAGCTACTTTCTATTCAATCATTCTTCGTCCGTTGCTCGCTTTTTCGCTAATCCCCCTCGAGATCACCATTCTGCGGCCGATCTTGCGGCCGTCGGCAAGCACACTTTCATCCTGGTTGGAGATGGCCGATTGACAGGTGCGGGTGTGGGGATAGCGGTGCTTGATGTGGGCCCGCAGCTGCGGGTCTTCGATTTTGATAATTTCGTTGGCATCACTGTCCGCGGCAACTTCGGTCTGTCGGGTTTCAAGGCGGCTGCGAAAGCCCTCGATGATCCCTGTGGCAAAATCGGTTTTGCGGTGCAGGGTCAGGTTTTTATTCTTGTTGTAGCGGGACCATTGCAGATTAATGTGGTTCCTTACAAAGTCATAGACGTACTCAGCCGAGACCACGTTCTCAGGGGTGCCGGTTATTTCCAGGACGCGTCCCATCTTCTCGCGGTCCGCTACCCAGGCGCTGACCCAGATGCCCTGGACAAAATAGAAATCTACCAGCAGGCTGGAAAGAAAATAGGCGTCCCTTGTGTGGCGCAGGGCCGGTTGACCGACAAAGATACTGACGAAATTACGATCTTTGTCCTGCTCGATCAAATCGATATTATAGCGGGCCATCAACTCATACGCTTTTATCATGGCCGCTTCGGCTTCGTGCTTGTTCCGGCTTTCCGACAGCGCCATCAGCTTGCGAATCCGGAGCAGGATCCGGTCATCGTCCGACAACTGGTTGGCAGCATAACGGTCTTTGAGGGGCGGGTAGTCGCCGGAAGCGCGGGGATTGGCCCGCAGCAGGCGGCATGCTTCTTGGAAAATCGACCCGTGGGCGCCTTCCTGTCTATGGGGTTGCAATCGGTCAGCCAGCTGATGGGCCATTTCATGGTGGAGAACTTCACGCACAGAATCCCAGGGATAATCCAGGACGAGTTTGCGGCTGATGCTGATCTCATTGCGCTTGCCATCCCAGTATCCCCAGCGGCTGTGCATGTCGACCAGGCGGAAGAGGGGCCGCTGCATCAAACTGCGATGATGATCACCCAGGTACCAGAGCGCCGCGTCCCACTCCCGCACCAACCCAAGTAATAACCGCCGCTCAAGGTCAGCTTGAAATTGTTTGCTATTCTTCTTGTTCAAAACTTATCTCAGTTACTATCAGTTTGATTTTCCGACTCCAGATCCCCGGCTCCCGACTCCATGGTCTCAACTTCAACCTTCAGCCTTCAACCTTATACCTGTATCTCAATACCCGTGCATTCATATCCGAAGTATGCTTTTATATAGAACTTTCGATGGTACTGTCCACCCGAATTCCCATATGATTCTATTGAACCTATCTCAGAAGTGGGATTTTGGTTCAAAATCAAGGCGGCCGCGAATATCAAACTGGAGGAATACTGTTAGTATTTCGAAGCTTTGATATTCGCGCCTAACACCGAGTTTGGGACAAAAGATCATTTTTGAGTTAGGTTCTGGCAATGACTGAAATTGAGTACAAAGGCGCCCTGATAAAAGCCCCGCTGCCCGGACTGAATGACCCCGAAGGTGACACCGTTCCTCCCGGACTGCCACCCGTCTTCGATGCCCATGTCCACCTCTTTCCGGACTGGCTCTTCGAACCCATCTGGCAGTGGTTCGATACCTTTGGCTGGCCGGTGCGCTACCAGATGGGGGCCGCGAAAATCATCGAATTTCTCACCGCTCACGGCATCGAGCGAATCGTGGGACTGCACTACGCCCACAAACCCGGCGTGGCCGGCAAATTGAACCAATTTATGTCCGACCTCTGCCGCCGTTTCCCCCAACTGGTTGGGACGGCTACCGTGTATCCAGGAGAGGACGGGGCGGACAAGATATTGAAAGCGGCCTTCGCAGATGGCCTTGCCGCGGTCAAACTGCACTCCCATGTCCAGTGCTTCGATATGGACAGCGTGGGCATGCACGCTGTATACGCTGCCTGTCAGGACAATGACAAACCGCTGATCATGCACGTCGGCCGGGAACCCAAAAGCCCGGCTTATCCCTGCGATCCCTATGAATTGTGCGGGGTGGAGAAGGTGGAGCGGGTTCTAAAGGATTATCAGGGACTCAAGGTCTGCGTCCCGCACCTGGGTGCCGACGAATTCACGGAGTTCAGAGAACTGCTCGAAAAGCATGACAACCTCTGGCTCGACACAACCATGGTCCTCTGCGACTATCTCCCCGGCATCGAGGTGCCGCATCTGGATACTTTCAGAAAAGACCGCATCATGTTCGGGACCGATTTTCCAAACATACCCTTCGCCTGGGACCGCGAATTGAAAACCCTGATCGGATTCAACCTGCCCAACGACTACCTCGAAGCCATCCTGTTCAAGAATGCTGCGGAACTGTTTTCGATCTAATGCCCTTATTGAGGTGAGTCACAGGGTTCCTAATTGTAAGAATAAAAAGAACATTTTTGACACGGATTACACAGATTACACGGATTTAGAAGCATTAAGACCTATTTTCAATTTCTGGTGAAATTGAAAATGTTTTCATCCGCCACTAAAGGGCCAGAAGTCAGGAGTCGGTGGTCAGAAGTCAGTTGAACTAAAACAGAGAAAACGAATTTCTTGCCGAAGGCAATGAGTGCGTTTGGGCTGGCATCCGGCCAGCCAAAACAGGTTTTCAATCCTGCTAATCCTGTAGATCCTGTCTAAAAGGTTTTAAGTGATTGAATTTCGCGAAGCGATACCCGTGTAATCCATGACACCCGTTTCTAAAAGAGGTCTTAATTGCCTGCCCCCTGACACCTGACGCCCGACTCCAGTCCTCCCTTCAGCCTTCAGCCTTCTACCTAATACCCTAATCGGTTTCTAACCGTAATCACTACAAAAATTTAAATTCCCTTGACTTTTAACTTCAATAAGCCGTAAACTGCCGTTCAGTTTTGAACAAAACTGTCATCAGGCAACTTCCCCACAGTTTCAAACAGATGCACTGCAGAGGCAATGGCACTCTCCAAAAAAGACTTCAAGGTCCTGGATGCCCTGGGCAGTGAGCCGATTACCACCCAGCGGCAGCTGTCCGAGCACACCGGCATCAGCCTTGGCCAGATCAACTATGTTCTGCGGCGCCTGCTTGAAAAGGGTATGGTCAAGGTGCACAACTTTAGAAAAAATCCCAACAAATTAAGTTATGTATACCGTTTGACGCCGGCCGGCATCGAAGCCCGGTCGCGGCTGGCGGTGAATTTTATCGTATCCCGCCTGCGGGAATACTACGGCCTGCAGCGCCGCCTGTTGCTGCGCCTGCAGGAGATAGAAAAGGAGGGCAGTCAGGCCATCGTATTTGTGGGGCCGGCCACTGTCAGTGAATTTGTGGAAGCCACCATTTTGGAAGAAAAAATGAAATTACAGTTGGTTGCACATTTACCAGCGGCTGACAAGCTGCCATCTCTGATGTATGACAACTTCGATACGGTCCTGCTTTTCGATGAAAATGCCGAGGGCCTGCAGCAGGTAGCCCAGGACACCGGCATTGCCTCCGAGAAACTTGCTCTGCTCTGGTAACTGGGACTCAGAGTTTTAAAGAGTGGTCTGAGATAGACTAAAAAGCAAGAAAAACAAATAATAACAGATAGTAAAGCCTGGTTGATCACTGTAATCGACCGGGCGGAGCTATCTGGTCAGGAAAGAGTAACAGGCCGATAGACTGGATGATGCGGATTGGTTCACAAAGTTCCAAATTAACTAAAGACACCCCACTTTTTGACACGGATTTGCGCCTATGCGGCTTGAAGACAGTTCCACAGATTACACGGTTAGCGCTTCACGAAGGTCAACTACATGAAACCATTCGACAGGATCAACAGGATTTACTGGATTAAAAACCTGTTTTGGCTGACCGGATGCCAGCCAAAACACCATCATGCCTCCGGCAAAACGATACCGTAGTTTTCTGGATGCTACACCGATCAGGCAGGAGACAAAATAGTATTAACTTTGAGAAGACTCCCCTCCGCAAAGCGGATATAAACTTTTATGGTTTCTTCCGGAAACCTTAAAAAGAACTTTCATCCGGTTAATCATGTTAATCCTGTTAAAATAAGTTATGGCTCTTAATGGTTTTGAAATCTGTGTAGTCCGCGTAATCCGTGTCTAAATTATTTCTTTTGGTTTTTCCGGCGTAGCCGGCCAAATAATGCTCTTGTCCGTGTTCGTCTGTGTGTGTCTGTGGTTAAAATTATGCTTTTAATGTTCTTATCGAAATAGGACGCAACAATGAAATTCGAAAAAGAAATTCTCTGCATCGGCGCCGGCTACGTCGGTGGCCCCACCATGGCCATGATTGCCTCCAAATGCCCGCAATACCGGGTGACGGTGGTGGATATCATTCCGGAGAAGATTGACCAGTGGAACTCCGCTGATCTCCCCATATATGAACCCGGGTTGGACAAGATCGTCAAGCAGGCGCGCGGTAAAAACCTCTTCTTTAGCAAAGACATCGGGGCCGGCATCAAGGCCGCTGATATCGTTTTTGTCAGTGTCAACACACCTACCAAGACGTTCGGTGCCGGAGCCGGCATGGCGGCCGACCTGCAGTACGTCGAAAAGACTGCCCGTCAAATACTGGAGTATTCTGAATCCAGTAAAATCGTCGTCGAAAAGAGCACGATTCCGGTCAGAACGGCCCAGGCGATCAAAAGAATTTTGGTATCGGATAAATCGGATGTACATTTCGAAGTCCTTTCCAATCCCGAGTTTCTGGCTGAAGGCACCGCCATGCGAGATCTGGAAAACCCTGACCGGGTACTCATCGGTTCCCAGGAAACGGATAGCGGTCTCAAGGCCCGGAATGAGCTTGTTGAGATCTACGCCAATTGGCTTCCAAAAGATAAAATTATTACTTCCAATATCTGGAGCAGTGAGCTCTCCAAACTGGTTGCCAATGCGTTTTTAGCCCAGCGCATATCATCCATCAATGCGGTTTCCAGCCTCTGTGAGGAGACGGATGCCGATGTAGGCGAGGTGGCACGCGCGGTTGGACTTGACAGCCGCATCGGGTCAAAGTTTCTGCAGGCGAGCATCGGATTCGGGGGGTCCTGTTTCCAGAAAGACCTGTTGAACCTCGTTTACCTTTATCGCCACTATGGGCTTAACGAGGAGGCTGATTACTGGGAGGGTGTTCTAAAGATCAACGAGAACCAGATGGACCGGTTTGTCAAGAACATGCTGCGCAACATGTTCAACACCCTGGCCGGCAAGCGAGTTTGTGTCTTTGGGCTCGCATTTAAAGCCAATACCGGCGACACGCGGAATACCCCATCCCTGACGGTTGTCGAAAAGTTGCTGGCAGAACAAGCTGAGGTTGCGATTACTGATCCCAAGGCTCTGGACAATGCGGCCCGCGACTTGAAGGATGCTAAAGGAAATTACGAACTAATATCAGATCCGTATGAGGCTGCCGGCGGGTGCCACGCCATTGCCATCATGACCGAGTGGGAACTCTACCGAGATCTGGATTACCAGAAAATCTTCGATTCCATGCAGAAACCAGCCTTCATTTTCGATGGACGCAATATTGTTGATCACGACAAGCTGTTCGAAATCGGCTTTAATGTTTTTCCCATCGGTAAACCGAAGAAGGTGCATTTTTGATTTTAGGTAGAAGGTAGAAGGCTGAAGACTGAATAGTAACACCAAGAGGTCTGATGTCAGAAGTCAGAGGCCGGGAAAGATTGAAACCATACATCAAAAGCTGAGGTCGTAGGTCGGATAAAGCAAGATGTCCGGTGTCGGGAGTCAGTAATAACCCCCCTCCCTTGACGGGAGGGACTGGGGGAGGGTGAAGGAGTGACCTGGCGTCTGGAGTCAGGTACCAGGAGTCTGTAGATTGAATAAAGCCGCCATAAACTTAAAACTTTTTTTCACGCGTTAAATACCTGAATCGAAAAACCCACTTTAAAACTCCGCAAAGCGGATGATAGTGTTTTCAATTTCTTCCGGAAATTGAAAATATATTATAAATCCTGTCTGTGTTCGTCTGTGTGTGTCTGTGGCCAAAAGAAATCTAAAATTCAATTCCGCTCTCGTCACCGGCGGGGCCGGTTTCATCGGCTCCCATCTCGTAGAAGCTCATGTCACTGGCGGGTGTCAGGTTACGGTTCTGGACAATCCATCTTCCGGGCATAGAGAAAACCTTTCGGCCTGTGCAGACAAGATAACCTTCATCGAGGGAGACATCCGGGACGAACGGATTCTTGCCCGTGCTGTCAGCGGTTGCGAGGTTGTCTTTCATCTGGCAGCGGAAATATTTGTTCCCCGGACGATCGAGGATCCTATTAAAAGCGCGGAAATTAATACCATCGGCACCCTCAATGTTCTGGAGGCTGCCAGGAAAAGCGGAGTCCAACGGGTTGTTTTGTCCAGCTCTTGTGCAGTGTATGGAAACCCGGCAAAACTTCCTGTCACCGAGACCACACCAACCCAGCCATTGAGCCCTTATGCCGCCCAGAAGCGAAACGCTGAACAGCATGCAGCTGTTTACAGCGGACTGTACGATCTCGAAACCATCAACCTGCGTTATTTCAATGTGTACGGTCCCCGACAGGATTCACCATCGCCTTATTCAGGTGTCATCTCAGTTTTTCTGGACAGGGCAATAAAAGGGCAGGTGCCCGTAATCCAGGGAGATGGTAGGCAGTCACGCGATTTCATTTATGTTCAGGACGTGGTAGTTGCCAACCTGACTGCTGCCAATCAGACGGATTTATCCGGAGAAGTATACAACATAGGTACCGGTCAACAGACGACCATCAAAAGGCTCTGGAATACAGTAAGCCAAATAGCCGATGTGTCCATAGACCCCACCTATGAAACTGCCAGAGAAGGTGATGTTCGTAATTCTGTCGCAGATACAACTCTGGCTGAAGAAAAGCTTGAATTCAAAGCCAGAACTACCTTGGAGGAGGGGCTGGCTAAGACATACGAGTGGTACAAAGACAGGTTAAAGGCTGAAGACTGAAGGCTGAAGGAAAACCGGTGTCAGGTGTCGGGTGTCCGGAGCCAGGAAGGGCTTGAGGTCGGAAGTCTGACGCCGGAGTCGGGAAGGCCTTGAGGTCGGAAGTTTGAGGCCTGACGCCGGAAAATAGAAACATAATCGATTATTTCGTACCAAGGTTAGAAAGGGCTCGAGGGTAAGAGTGCCGCGAAGCGGCTGAGAGTATTTTCAATTTCATCCGGAAGTTGTAAATGGAGGGTTTTAATCCAGTCAATCCTGTCAAAACAGGTTTGGGGTTTCATGATTCGTAGTCCGTGGAACCAGTGGGAATGTCTTCAAGCCGTATAGGCGCAATCCGTGTCAAAAAGAAAGATTTAAATGAAATATAACAACATCCTCGTTACTGGCGCGGCCGGATTCATCGGCTATCACCTCAGTCTGGGGCTTCTGGTGCAGGGCTGCAAAGTGACCGGCATAGACAATCTGAATGATTATTACGAGGTTAACCTGAAGAAGGCTCGTCTAAAGCAACTTGAGTCTCAAAAGGAGTTCACGTTTCAAAAATTGGAATTGTCTGACCGGGATTCTATGGAAACACTTTTTCGAGAGAATTCATTCGACGCCGTCGTAAACCTGGCGGCCCAGGCAGGAGTTCGTTATTCTCTTGTAAATCCTCAGGCTTATATAGATTCCAATATCGTTGGTTTTACTAATATCCTGGAGGGCTGTCGGCACAGCGGTGTTAAACATCTGGTGTTTGCCTCTTCAAGCTCGGTATACGGCGCCAATACCAAAATGCCTTTTTCGGTGCATGATAATGTCGATCACCCGGTATCGCTGTATGCAGCTTCTAAGAAGTCAAACGAGTTAATGGCCCATGCATACAGTCATCTTTACAGCCTTCCCTGTACAGGTCTGCGTTTTTTTACCGTCTATGGACCTTGGGGACGACCCGATATGGCCCTTTTCATCTTCACAAAAGCAACCCTCGAGGGAAAACCTATCAAGGTTTTTAACCATGGCAAAATGAAGAGGGATTTTACTTATATTGATGACATAATTGAGGGGGTTGTTCGAGTAATTCATAACACAGCTTCTCCCAATCCGGATTGGTCTGGAGACTGGCCAGACCCAGGGACTTCTTATGCCCCTTTCACGATCTACAACATCGGGAACAATAATCCGGTTGGATTGTTAGAATTCATTGAGGCAATTGAGACAGCCCTCGGCAAGAAAGCGATCAAGGAATTTCTGGACATGCAACCAGGTGATGTCCCTGCCACTTGTGCGGATGTGGACGATCTTGGCCGGGATGTTGGGTTTAAACCCAATACACCGCTGGAAGTCGGGATCGGTAAGTTTGTGGAATGGTACCGAAGATACTACGGAGTTTAGCGCAGGGGGCGCAGGGCATAGCGCATGGTGCCAAGGGCGAAAAGAAAAACATCACTAATTAAATACGAAATAGAATAACAGATTAGAACAATTCAGATATTTACATTCTATGGGAAATTTCAGATTTCAGAACTTAGATATATGGAAGATATCTATTGAAATTGCGGATGGCCTTTTTACTATCAGTGATGAACTTGAAGAAAAGAGACTATACCGATTTGCTGAGCAGTTACGTGGGGCTGGTATGTCAATGTCTAACAATATCGCTGAGGGGAGCGGGTCAAATTCTTCTAAGGATTTTAGAAACTTTCTCAATTTTGCCAGACGTTCGGCATTTGAAAACGCCAACATTCTAATACTGTTGCATAAGCGGGCATTAATTGCTCAGAATACTCTGGACCATTATTTGGATGAACTTGATTTGCCATGTAGGAAGATTACCAGTTTCCAAAGAACCCTGAGCTAAGATAGTGAACTATTCACAATATCTCTAATCTTGGAATCACTCACTATACCTATTGTGCTTTACTCTTGGCCTTTGGCTCTTTGCCCGTTACCCTTTGCTCCATGCTCTCAGCACTTTGCGTTTCGCTCCAAGCCCATCTTGCACACACCTTAGTCACCGGATACTTCGGATCAGAATACGCCGCCAGATCGAACATCTTGGCCATGGGCTGGTAAACACGGTCCAGGCTGGCCACATCATTGATACCCAGGCTCCAGTAGTCTTTGGCCCGTTTGAACAGAAACTCGTTCCGGGGAAAGCTTCGCAGTCTCGGGTTATAGCCCTCGAACAGTAAGCGGTAGGTAGAATCGATCAGGTGCCAACGGTCCTCCAGGTAAGCTTCGATGAAGACGTGGCCGGTCGTGATCAGTAAATCATTTTCCTTGAAATCGGTCATCCATTCGGTGTTGGCGGTTAGCACCATACGAGCCGGCACCCCGGAGGCCCTAAACAAGGTTACCTGGGCCAGGGCAAAATCAGAGCAGCCACCCAGAGCCCGGGTCTCGAACAATTCATCGGCACTTCGGGCAAAGGCTTTGTCATTCAACCAGTTGTCGTATTTGAAGTTGGCCCAGACATAATCAACCGCCTTGTACATTCGTTCCCGCCGGTTGGCCCCACGGATCTGTTTCGAGACTGAAATAATACTGGGAGTAAGTTTAGTCTGTGGCCCCTCTAATAGCCATACAGCAACCTCCGGCGGCAATTGCTGATCCTGATACCCCGAAAAATCCGGTGGTATCCGCGGATCCACCTGAGTTCCCGTACAAGCGGTCAACAAAACCAAAAAAATGACCGGGAAAACAACCCAGCCCCCCCGGTCGGTTATCTTGTATAGTCTTTTCATTAAAACCACATGATACAGGATTTAGCTAATTAGTTTTCAACCATTCCAGAAACAGTTTAGAAATGTTGAATTGGGGCAAAGGTCAAGGCGGGCGAAAATTTTAACCACAGGCATACAAACAGTATTCCGCGGATTACAATTTTCGCCCAACGCCGAGATTTGTCCCAAGGCGATATTTGTTAACTGTTTCTACTCCATGTCGGGAGGCATGGAAAGGGTAGCCAACCCCGGCCCAACCGACCCCAGCAGCGCCTCCCGCAGCTGCACCGGACACAGCACCGGCAACCGATGCTGGGCCAACGACGGTAGTTCCGCCAATTGCTCCGGTAAGGCCGACCGTCGACCCGGGGCCTGTAAGCGCAGTAGTGATTAAAGCGCCAGTTACCAAAGCATGGGCCTCCCTTACAGGATTCAACCAGGCCAGCACCCTTTTAGAGATGGAACTTTGCTTATCAGGAGCCGCGGCTACTGATACCGCAAAATCGGTCCCGCGAACCCCACAGACAGCCGTTTCAGTTTGAACCTGGTAGTTCGGTTCGCCGGATAATTTCTTGACGATGAACCGGGCGCTGCCCCAGAACAATCCCATTACCGTGGAACGCGTGTTGGTTTTAGGTTCATATTCAAGCTTGGAAACCACCAACTTTGCATTGGGTGCCATGGCCAGAACGCTCTTGTCCTTCATGGCTGCATTGATCCGCGAACGCGAACTTGTTATGATTGTATCTCCCTCGAAGATCGGATACTTGGCTTTCAGACGGTAGGCGGATTTACCACCTGTATGGATAACATAGACTTTGCCCTGGACCTTTTGGACCTTACCGACTTTCCTGGTAACACCACCGACAAACTCGGGCTGGACCTTCACACCTTCTGGCATGAGCGCCACTTTAGGCTTGGTCGGCTTGAAGTTGTCCAATAAACTAAGGCTGGGATCCATGCTGTAAAGCGAGGTGAGGCCGAATACCAGGCCAATACCCAGCAGAACGATAACGCTGTAGCTCAATTTACTATTCTTGGAAATTTTCATGAGACGATCCTTTCCTTACAAGGTGAACATAAGCCCGATATACAGAACTGATATAATCTAATATTTTTAACCATTTCAGACAAATCTGTCAAATTATTCAATTGAAACCATTGTTATATGAGCAAAATCCGCCAGTCTTGTCAAAAACGGTTTCGGTCTCTTTAGAAATAGTGTGTTTGAGTCTGGGGATAATTTAAGTTTTAGTATGGAGGTGGTTTGGGATTAGGTTTTCATCGGCGAAGCCGAGCACAAATTGATTTTGTCTGTGTAAGTCCGTGTGTGTCTGTGGCTAATTCACGATTTTCAATAGGCTAATAAACTATGGCTAAAAAGATCTTAAAAAACAAAAACTTTGCCCTCATAGGCGCCGGCGGCTACGTCGCCCCCAAACACATGAAAGCCATTAAGGACACCGGCAACAACCTCATCACCGCCCTGGACATATCCGACTCGGTCGGCATCCTCGACAGCTTCTCTTTCGATGTGGCCTTCTTCACCGAATTCGAGCGTTTCGACCGCCATGCCGAAAAACTCAGAAGGGCAGGGGACGATAAAAAGATGCACTATGTTAGCATCTGCTCCCCCAATTACCTCCACGACGCCCATATTCGTTTCGCACTGCGGATCGGCGCCGATGCCATCTGCGAAAAACCCCTGGTTTTGAAACCCTGGAACCTGGACGCTCTGTCGGAAATTGAAAGGGAGACAGGCAAAAGGATCTACAATGTCCTCCAATTGCGAGTGCACCCATCCATAATTGAACTGAAACAAAATGTTGATACGGCAGGCGGTGGGAAAAAAGCCGAAATCGACCTGACCTACATCACATCACGAGGCAAGTGGTATTTCTATTCCTGGAAAGGGGATGTTGATAAATCCGGTGGAATTGCGACCAATATCGGCGTCCATTTCTTCGACATGCTCATGTGGATTTTCGGCAAGGTTCAGCACCAGGAGGTTCACCTGACCAAGTCTGAAAAGATGGCGGGATATTTAGAACTGGAGAAAGCCAATGTCCGCTGGTTTCTATCGGCGGATCGGCACGATCTACCCAACGATGCCAAAGACGAGGGTAAGACAACTTATCGATCCATCACCGTAGATGGAAAGGAAATCGAGTTCTCAGGAGGTTTCACCGACCTGCACACCATGGTCTACAAAGACATCCTCTCCGGCGGCGGCTACGGCATCGAGGATGCTAGGCCCTCAATCGAACTTGTGCATGCGATTCGCGAATCCGAACCGGTTAAAAAGCCTGACAATTACCACCCCTTTTTAAAACCTTAGATTAGCCACAGACACACACAGGCTTACACAGACGAAAACATGATTAAGAAATTCACAATTTTCTGACAAAATTGTGAATGCAGTCATCCGCTATGCGGAATTTTAAGTTCCTCCACATCTATCAATATTACTTTTTCTCTCGTTTGTATTCGTTTGTGTGTTTAGAAGGCCAATAATTAATAGTGTAATTTTTCTTTTTCGGCGCAGCTGACTAAACTTTGCCTTTGTCTGTGTAAGTCTGTGGCTAACTTAATAGGTACTTATGGATCTTAACGATTTAACCTACAAAATCAATGGCGCTGTATTTGAGGTGAACCGAGTCCTCGGCGCCGGCTTTCTTGAGAAAGTTTATGAGAATGCGTTATTGGTAGAGTTAAGTGCTCAAGGCCTTAAGGCGGAGAGCCAAGTCCCTATTAATGTAGAATACAAATCTGAAAATGTGGGTGAATATTTTGCTGATATTATAGTTGAAGATCAGGTGGTTCTTGAACTGAAGGCTACTGAGGTTATTGCAAAAAAACATGAAGCACAGTTATTGAACTACCTAAAAGCAACTGAATTCAAAGTTGGCATGTTAATAAATTTTACCCATCCAAAAGCAGAGATTAAAAGATACGTTCTATAAACAATATTGTTCTTTCGGCGAAGCCGCACCAACCCTGCTCTTGTCTGTGTATGTCTGTGCGAGTCTGTGGCTAAATTATTTTGTTTTTGATCTATCGGCGTAGCCGACAAATAACTGCCCTTGTCTGTGTGCGTCTGTGTGAGTCTGTGGCTATTTAAAATGGTTTTGATGTATTGGTTTTGACCTTTTCGGCGAAGCCGAACCAATCCCGCTCTTGTCTGTGTACGTCCGTGTGAGCCTGTGGCTAATTTAAATGGTTTTGATATGCTGGTTTTGACCTTTCCGGCGAAGCCGGCCAAATCATGCCCCTGTCTGTGTATGTCCGTGTGAGTCTGTGGCTAAATTATTTTGTTTTTGGTCTTACCGGCATAGCCGGCCAAATAACTGCCCTTGTCTGTGTACATCCGTGTGTGTCTGTGGCTAATTAATGGTTGGAGGTTGTTTTGGAGTATTTCGTACACGAATCATCCTGCATCGACGACAACTGCCAGATAGGCAAAGGAACCAAAATCTGGCACTTCTGCCACATCATGTCCGGCTCCGACATCGGCGAAAACTGCAACATCGGCCAGAACGTCGTCATTGGACCGGAAGTCCAAATAGGCAATCAATGCAAAATCCAGAACAATGTATCGATCTATAAACACGTAACCTTGGAAGACAACGTATTCTGCGGCCCCTCAATGGTCTTCACCAATGTTTATAACCCGCGTGCAGGGATGCGCAAAATGGATCAGGCCAGGCCGATCCGGGTTAAAAAAGGCGCTACCCTGGGCGCAAACTGCACCATCGTCTGCGGCATCACCATCGGAAGATACGCCTTTGTAGGTGCCGGTGCAGTCGTAACCAAAGATGTCCCCGACCATGCTCTCATTATCGGCAACCCCGCAAAACAAATCGGCTACGCCTGCCAATGCGGGGAAACACTACCTGGAAATTTGGTATGTGATACCTGTAAGCGAAAATACCAGGCTACTGATAGAGGTTTGAGCGAAACATAAGAATCCAGTACACTGAGATCGGACTTTCGGCTTTTATGCTTGTTGCCATATAATCCGTTTCTGAAAAGATATTGTGGGCTCATCAAGTTGACAACTTACCGAATTCATAATAATTTATAAGTAAGTGAATGAATCCAGAAGGATGATCAAATGAAACGACAGGTTATAGTTAATATTCTTAATTCTCATCGAGACGAGATCAACTCCCGATATGGTGTTTCGTCATTATCTCTTTTTGGATCGGTGGCCAGGGATGAGGCTACCGAGAAGAGTGATATTGATATTTTGGTAAAATTTACAAAAACACCCGGGATATTTGGATTTCTTGAACTGAAAACTTACTTGGAAAGTATTTTACAGTGTTCTGTAGGTCTTGTTACCCGGGATGCCTTAAGAAAACAGCTTCGCGAACAGATAATTAAAGAGGCTGTAAATGCCGTATAGAAGCTGGGAGTTTAGAATTGACGATATTATTGAGGCAATTAATAAAATTGAACGCTATATCTATGGCCTTGATTTTGAAAAATGGCAAAAAGACGAGAAAACAATCGATGCCGTTATCCGCAATATTGAGGTGATTGGTGAAGCAGCGTCACACTTGCCAGCAGAGATACAGGAACAATACAAAGAAATTCCATGGGGGATGATGAAAGGAATTCGCAATGTGTTGGCGCATGAATACTTTGGCATCGACTTAAAAATTACCTGGAAAACAGTGAAGGAAGATCTCCCATCACTAAAAAAGTACTTGCAAAAGTAAATGACCCTTGCCTGTGATGGGTTTTACCACTCCTACCAGTCTGGTAAACTCAAATCATAAGAAAATACAAAATTTTCAGCGGTTTTTAAAACGCATCTTTCCCGCAGCGGATGATACCATTTTCAAATTCATCAGGAATTTGAAAATAGAATTATAATAATCCTGTCTATCTTGTTAATCCTGTCAAAAGAATGGTTTTTAGAGTTCATATTTTCAAATTATTTGAGGCGTTTGCCTTGAGAACATTCCGCAATTCGGATTTAGTCAATCAATTTGTATTTCGGGCTTCTCATAGTTTTAGTTTTGCATTTGTTTAAGGAATTGAACATTAATATTTAGAATTTGTTTCGGACTTCGCAATTCGAATTTCGGATTTTCTTGAATAACTTTATCCCCGGGCAGGTAAATATGCATCTTAAAAATCTAAGATTCCTAACCATTCTTCTGATTCTATCGATTGCCCTTGCCGGCCAGGCTCTTAGCCTCACCGCCGACCAAATGCAAATGCTCCAGCAACTCACCCCACAGGAGCGCCAGGCCCTGATGCAGCAGTTGGGCGGTGACCAGAGCGTTGCCCAGCAGCCGCTCTATTCACCACAGGTGGTTCAGCCGATTGCACCTGGTGCTACACCGCGGCCCGCAACTCTATCAGGAGATGAATTGCGCGCCCAGGGTGGCGATACCCTTATCTTGACGATTAATCCTCCGGCCGATCAGGCCGATCAGCTACCCGGGTTTGTTAATGATGTATTAGGGAGCAAGGTATATCGTTTGGATCATAACGGAATTCTGGATTTAAACGGAGTCGGCAAGATTCCGGTGGCTGGTTTGAATGTAGAAGAAATCTCAGCGCGACTGTCAGCTGAACCGCCCTTGAAGGGATTAACCATAGCGGCTAGGATTCTACCCTTGGAACCAATTGGTTCCTTGGCCAACGAGCCCTTTGGTTACGACTTGTTCAAAGGAGCCCCAACCACTTTCGCCCCGGCTACTGATATTCCAGTGCCGGCTGATTATATTATCGGTCCCGGTGATACCATCATCCTTCAGTTTTTCGGCAAGGAAAATGCTCGCTATAGTTTGGTTGTAACACGAGAAGGGATGGTGCAAATTCCAAAGATTGGGCCAGTTTCCGCCGCGGGCCAACGGTTCTCTGAACTTCAGAAAAAGTGGCAAAATTACATTAATAAAAAAATGATTGGGGTGCGCGCCAGCATTACTATGGGGCGGCTGAGATCCATCCGTGTATTTATTCTTGGCGAGGCGGAGCGGCCGGGGTCGTATACAGTAAGTGCTCTTTCTACCATGACCAATGCGCTCTTTGTCAGTGGTGGAATCAAACATATCGGTTCACTGCGGCAGATCCAGCTTAAACGCGGCGGTCAGCTAATCACTGAACTGGATTTATATGACCTGCTCTTGAAAGGTGACACCAGCGGTGATGTTAGATTACAACCGGGCGACGTCATTTTCGTTCCGCCGGTCGGACGCACGGTGGGTATAGCCGGGGCAGTTCGACGACCAGCGATTTATGAACTGCGAAATGAGAAATCCGTCAACGAATTGATAAATATCGCCGGTGGTCTTTTACCTACTGCACTCAAAGAGAGTGCTCAACTCGAAAGAATCAATTCAGGCGGTGACCGGGTCGTTATTGATGTTAATTTGACCGATATCAACGGTTTGACCATGGTGTTGTCTGATGGCGACGTCCTCCAGGTTCGCTCGGTCCTCGACCGGGTGGAAAAAGTCGTAAAACTCGCCGGTCACGTGGAACGTCCAGGTAGTTATCAATGGCGAAAGGGCATGCGTTTAACCGATCTGGTTGACTCGGTTGATGACCTCAAGCCGCGTCCGGATCTGAATTATGTACTCATAAAACGCGAACTGCCCCCGGACCGGCGGATTGAGGTCCATTCCGTCAATTTGGCGCAAGCATTCGAAAACCGAGATTCAGAGGAGAATATTCAACTACAGGCCCGCGACGAGGTGGTTGTTTTCAGCCTTACCGAAAACCGGGCCGATCTTTTGCGCCCCATTGTGGCGCAGTTGCGTCTCCAAGCCCGCAGCGATGATCCCGAACATGTGGTCGCCATAGGTGGTCAGGTTGCATTTCCGGGTGAATATCCGCTTGAAAAAGGCATGAAGGTAAGCGAGTTACTGCGTGCCGGCGGTAACCTAACCCAACAGGCATACCGTCTGGAAGCAGAGATGATTCGCTACCAGGTTATAGAGAACAAGGTTCGTGAAACCAGCCGGATTCCTCTGGACTTGGCAGCCATCATGAAAGGTGATGCAACCCATGATCGAGAATTAAGACCTTTTGACACCGTCAACGTAAAGCAGGTCGCAGAATGGTGGGATCGTGAAACAATTGAGATCAGAGGCGAAGTTATGTTTCCAGGGCGCTACGTGGTAGAGAAAGGCGAGACTCTGTCTGAGCTGATTGAGCGGGTAGGGGGGTTCACTGAACGTGCCTTCCTGAAAGGAGCTATTCTGGTGCGCGAAGAACTACGTGCCAAGGAGCAGGAACAGCTCGATCGTTTGCGTGAACGCTTGAAGGGTGATCTGGCTTCGATTTCGCTCCAACAAATGCAGGAGGACACCAAAAAGCAGGAAGCCCTGGCCATGGCCCAGGGTCTATTAACCCAGACGGAAGGCACCAAGGCAGTTGGACGACTGGTGATTGACCTTGAAGCGATTGTCAACGGGGTCAAAACCGACATTGTCCTTCAGAATAATGACCGAATTTTCATCCCAGACAACCCACAGGAAGTCGCAGTCTTGGGCGAAGTGAACTATCCTACCTCGCACGTATTTGACCAAAAACTCACCCGAGATGATTACATCAACCATTCCGGCGGCATGACCTACAAGGCTGACAAGAAGAGAGTTTACGTTGTCAAAGCCAACGGCCAAGTCTTGTCCCCAAAGACCACCAGCACCTGGTTCGGCAAAAACCCACAGGATATCCATGTGGGCGATACCATCGTGGTACCACTTGATGCAGACCGCATACGTCCACTTTTTCTCTGGTCTAGCATCGCCCAGATCGTCTACCAGTCCGCACTAGCCATCGCTGCATTCAACTCAGTCGGGGCGTTTTAAATTGTTACTTCATTGATTTGCCTTGGGCAAAGAGTAGCGAACAGAAAAAATATATAATTTAATACAAAAGACTCTAATACAGAGTTCTATTTATAACAGGTGTAAGCTGTTTTTGTTTTTCGCCTTATGCCCAAAGCCCCATTGAAATATTGCCATTCATAATCCCGAATTGAGAGAATACCAATGAATGAAAAATTACATGACCAGCAACCACAATTGTCGCAACAAGGCTACCCCCCATCGCCTTACTATTACCCAGCGCCCCACGAGGAAAACGAGATTAACTTTTTTGATTTGTGGGCGGTAATATGGAATTACAAACGGATCATTTTTTTAATAACTATCCTTTTTACGAGTGTCGCGCTCGCCGTTGCATTACATGCAACTCCGATATACCGTGCAGAGATTTTACTGGCACCCGTAACAGAGGAAAAATCCAGCAATTTTTCTAGCTTGGATAGCCAATTTGGAGACCTTGCCGCCCTAGCTGGAATAAATTTTGGCAGCAGCGCGAGTAAGCACGAAGCAATTGCTTTTTTTAAATCACGCGTTTTGGCGGAACAATTCATTAGAGACGAAGGATTGTTACCGATTCTCTTCTCTGATAGCTGGGATTTCCAAAATAAGAAATGGAATGTTGAAAATGAAGAAGATATCCCAACAATGTGGGATGCTTACAAAATCTTTAATAAGGGCGTGCGTAGCGTTTCTGTTGATATGAAAACTGGCCTCGTAACACTCTCTATCGAGTGGAAGGACCCTAAACTATGCGCTGAATGGGCTTCCAAGCTTGTAAATAGGGTAAATGAGTATATGCGTAACAGAGCTGTACAGGATGCTGAAAACAATCTTAAATATCTAAAAGAAGCGCTCACTAAAACAAGCAGCGTCGAGTTACATGAAGCAATATATCGTATAATCGAAAGTCAAATTAAAGTTATTATGTTTGCAAAAGCTCGGGAAGAGTATTCCTTTAAAATTATTGATCCTCCTGTGATACCTCAGCAAAAGATCAGGCCAAAACGAAGACAAATTGTGATTATAGGCTTTATACTGGGCTTGATGGTAGGTGTATTTATTACCTTCTTTAGTAACTTTGTGAAAGAGAAAATTATAAGCGAGAGAAATAATGCAAAATAGCCTTTCCGGTTTGTCAACAGTAAATGTTGAACTGACAAACAGGTGCAATAAAGATTGCTGGATGTGTGGACGTAGGAAGGCTGAGCGGGATTACCCTGAACTTGTCTTAAATTACGGTGATATGGAATTTAGCTTAGTTGAAAAAATCGCAATGCAATTGCCACCGAACATAGTAGTTCAATTACATAACAATGGTGAGGGCTTGCTTTATCCAAGATTTGGTGAAGCGGCTATGCTTTTCAAAGGACAAATCCGAAACATAGTTACCAATGGTAAGTTACTGGTTAAGAAAGCTAACGAAATTATCGGAAACTTGGAAACGATGGCAGTATCTGTATTTGAAAACGACCCCGAAGCTGACGAGCAGTATGAAATACTACAAGAGTTTCTTTCTTTAAAAGGTAATAGAAAACCATATACCAACATACGCTTAAATGGAAATGTAGATCCCACGAAATATAAAAATCTAAGCGGACTAATAATTAAGCGCGTTTTACACTCACCAATGGGTAGCTTTAATTATAAAAAAGATCCAACTATTCCTGAAATTGGCATCTGTCTGGATTTTTTACACCATATGGCTATTAATCGAGAAGGAAAGGTTTCTGTATGCGTTCGTTTCGATCCAAAAAGGCTTGGTGTAATTGGTGACGCCAACACACATGGGTTGTCACAAATATGGAATAGTGACTTACGAAAGGAATGGTTGGAATTGCATAAGCAAGGCTCCCGAGAAAAGGTACCACTATGTGCTTATTGCCAGTTTTGGGGGGTACCAACTGCTGGGAAAAGTGAAAAAAGTGGAAAGGATTTAAATGAATATTCGATTTTTAGTAAAGATTGAATTTTAGACGTTTTGAACAACATTGAGGAGGAAAGATGCCGATTTTTATCATTGGTGAAATAGGGATTAACCATAATGGTGATTTGTCGATTGCAAGAGATTTAATTGATGTAGCCAAAGATGCAGGATGTGATGCTGTAAAGTTTCAGAAAAGAACAATTGATTTGGTCTATAAACAGGATTTTCTTGATGGGCCAAGGGAAAGCCCCTGGGGTACAACCCAAAGGGAACAAAAAGAGGGCCTTGAGTTTGGCCAAATGGAATATCGAGAGATTGATGCGTATTGCAAGCAAGGGAAGATTGAGTGGTTTGCTTCTTCTTGGGACATAGAGAGCCAAAAATTTCTAAGGCAGTTTAACTTGAACTACAACAAGGTGGCCTCAGCTATGCTGGTGCATGAGGATTTAATTAAAGAAATTGCATCTGAAAAAAAGCACACGTTTATTTCAACAGGGATGAGCACACTGACAGAAATTGATAAAGCAGTAGAAATATTTAATGATGCAGACTGCCCGTTTGAACTTATGCACTGTGTTTCCACTTACCCTATGGCTGATGAAGATGCCAATTTAAACGGGATTAAAACACTCCGCGAACGCTATGAATGCAACGTCGGATATAGTGGGCATGAAGTTGGACTTGCCATCTCATATGCAGCAGCGGCTCTCGGGATTACATCGCTCGAACGTCATATAACACTAGACCGGGCAATGTATGGCTCTGACCAGGCAGCATCAGTAGAACCAAACGGTCTAAGGCAGCTGGTTGGGGCTGTAAGAAAAATAGAAGCTGCAATGGGTGACGGCGTTATTGATGTTATTGAAAAGGAGGTTCCTGTCGCCCAGAGCTTGAGAGCGCATGTACCGTTTATAGCTAGCCAAAGATAGCGCAAGAGGACAAATGGATAAATTGGTTTGTATCATCCTTGCAAGAGGTGGTTCCAAAGGAATACCTCATAAAAATATAGTTGATTTTTGTGGTAAACCACTAATCTCCTGGACGATAGAGCAATCGCTACAACCTGAACAATTTAACTCAGTATGGGTAAGCTCTGATAGCGCAGAGATTTTAGAAATAAGTGAATCATACGGAGCAAGATCCATCATTCGCCCTGATAGCCTATCCGATCACCATGCAACCTCAGAATCTGCTTGGTTGCACGCTATAGATGTCATTGAAAATAGAATCGGCGCAATTGATTTGGTATTTGCCCCTCAAGTAACATCTCCGCTACGTGAACCTAAAGATATAATACGTGGAATCGAGGACTTTCAACGCCAAGGATACGATTCACTTTTTTCATGCAGCGTCGTAGATGATTTGTTTCTTTGGGAGAAAACTCCCGAGGGTAGATTTGAAAGTGTTAATTATGATTATCTTAATAGAAGTCGCCGTCAGGATATACCCGACCAATATGTTGAAAACGGGTCATTTTATATTTTTAAACCAAAAGTGATCAGGAAATTTAACAATAGAATCGGTGGTAAAATAGGCGTCACCAATATGGAGTTATGGAAGCTGTTTGAAATAGATACGATGGATGATTTGAAGATGTGCGAAGCGATGATGAAAGCATTTCTACTTTAAATATAGTACTTTTTGGGGTCAGAAGGCGCAATTATGGGAAATAATAAAGGACGAGTTGTTTGGATAAACGGTGAGTTTGTGCCCGAAAGTGAGGCCAAAGTTTCAATTTATGACTCGGCACTGATGTTTGGCGATATGGTGTTCGAAATGACCAGATCGTTTAACAAAAAGCAGTTTAAATTGCGGGAACATTTGGAAAGGCTGTATGCTTCTATCAAGTATGTGCATATCCCGATTGAAATGACCATTGAAGAGATGGAAAGACATGTTTATGAAACTATCGAGGCGAACGAACCATTCTTTGCAGATGATGACGAACATCGTATAATGATAGATGTTTCTAGAGGCATTTTGTCAATCTATCAAGGTATACTTGGCTCCCACAATGGACCAAACGTCATAATTGCTGATTTTCCATTGAGGTGGACTGTAGCGGGCATGGGAGAATTGTATAATACTGGGATTAATGCGGTAATAACCTCGCAACGGGCGATACCAGCACAGTTATTAGAACCTAAAGTTAAGAATCGAAGCAGGCTACATTACTTGATGGCAAATATTGAAGTTTCTAAATATGAGGGTAAAAATAACTGGGCATTATTGCTTGACCCAGATGGTTTAGTGGCTGAAGGGACAGGTGATAATTTTTTTGTTGTAAAGAATAACCGGATAATGACGCCTGAACCTAGAAATATTCTGAGAGGAATCAGTCGAGAATATATATTTGAACTATGCAATCAATTATCAATGGAGTGTGTTGAAACAAATATTGAACCCTACGATGTTATAACTGCTGACGAAGCATTCATGACCGGTACTCCCTTTTGCTTGTTACCAGTCACTTCACTGAATTCCACTCCTATCGGATCAGGAGAGTTTGGTAGAATTACGTTAAAGTTATTAGATACTTGGAGTAAAAATGTCGATACTGATATTGTAAGACAGATTAAAAACTGGGATTTAGAAAAGGACTCTTACAGAAAGTCGGGCCCTACACCATATTCTTTCAAATAACAATGCTAAACAATATCCCCGAAATTATAGCGAAAAATAAAATCCGAAAACAAGAGACAGAATCAGAAATTTTTTTCAAAGATAAACAAAACACTTTTTTTAAGAACTCCTTCGTTTATAGCGGGGTTAATATTCTGATGAAGTTTATTCAATTCATCAGAGAGTTCGTTGTTAGGTATATTCTGCCTCCAGATTTGATGGGGTATTGGAATTTTGTAAATGTGGTTCAAGGTTTCATCGCAACGTTTGACCTTGGTTGTATTGCCGGGGCTATACGAGAGTTAGCAATCATAAGGGCAAGATCCAATTCCGAAGAGGAAGGGCGGATTCGTTCTACTACACTTTTGTTCAACGTTATTCAAAACACCACTATTGGCCTAATTACGGTTGTTTTTTTTTTATGGAACAAATCAAATTACCATCCGTTTGAATTGATTGCCGTCCTGACAGCCGTACTTTTATTTATTTCAATGGGTTTCCAGAATGCATTTATTTCGTTCCTTCAGGGAGCGCATGCATTCGTCCCGTTGAGTAAAATTCTTTTTTTTGGCACACTGCTTGATGCGTTTTTCTTTCCAGTTGGAGCGTACTTTTGGGGTGTAAAAGGTCTGATGGCCATTGCAGTAGTTAGCAATATCCTAAAGGTTTGGTTATTCACTTACTTTTCAGGTCTGATTGCTGCTACCATAGGCAAGTTTAAAATTTATTGGGATGTTTTGAAGAGATTGTTGACATTCGGTTTTACGCTTCGAATAGTAGACTATCCAAACACAATTTTTAACATGGTAAATATTCTATGGGTTACAAAATTTATGAGCATTGAAGCTCTTGCTTTATTCTCAATGGCTCGTGGGTTTGCGTATCAAATTTCTGAAGTAGGTACAAAGGTGGGCACAGTTTATGCGATGCGATACCTTGACCATGCAGGAAGAGGTACAGATAAAAAAAGGGTTGCTGAGGAGTTGAAACAGTTCCTTTTTTTGCAACTCTTAGTTATCATCCCAATTTTATGTTGGGGTGCAGGGATTCTACTGCCGTTTCTTGTCAACACTACTATACCTAAATATTCTGATGCCAATAGAACTATTCTGATCCTTTTAATTTGCAGTTTCTTTTTTGTAACCAATAGTGGGCTTACGAATCCTTGGATTAAGGACAAGAAGTTAGGTTCACGCGGAATAGCCAATTTGGTTGGCTTATTCGCGATGATATTTGCATTTGTTACCACGTGGTATATTTTTAAGTACAGAACTCTTAATGCTATTGCGTATGCTTCGCTTGCAGGCTATTTGCTTTATTTTATTTATATGGTTATAGCCGTAGGTAAAGATATCTGGTCAAATAGAGAGGTGGCTGAAATTGTACTTGTGGTTTTGGTAGCAGCCGCATGGACATACATTTTGATCAATGCAGGCAATTCATATGTTTTTAAAGGCAATTTCGTAGAAGATCTGAAATCAATCCTTTATAGTTGCGCATGGACTTTTGTACTACTTATGCCAATTCCAATATACGGACTAAAAAAATCAAAAATTCTTCAAGGGTGGTTGAAATAATTAAATAGTTATGAAAAGAACGCACAAGAAAAGAGTAAAAGAGCAACGCATTATATTGCCGATACTGTATATACATCATCTTGTTATGTTTAGATTGATATTTGGTGTGCGTGGTGCAGTGGTATTCTATGACGTTTTCCCACGATATATTAGAGGTATAGTTAAATTTCTTAAAATTCCTTATAAAACCATTGAGTCGTTTTTAATAGTTGTTACAGGCATCAAAATAGTAAAAATTCAAGATGGCAGCACCTTCACCAACTACCCTTATACGCATCTAAAGTCTATGGAGACAACCACCGATATTCTTTTGAGCTTGATTAACAAAGGGTACATAAAAAAAGGTAGTTTTTTACCTTTGATCAGGTTGGTTGGTAGCCAACCAACGGAAGCATACTGTGCCAAATATTTGGCACAAACATATATCTTTCATATAGCTCTATCCACTACCGTTGCTATAGAGAGTAGTGATTGTCGAGCCAATTTTACCATTGCCATAGATCCTGAGATACCAGCTCAATGGTACCCCATATTGAAAAAGGAACTAGGCTATAAAGGAGTAAGTTTTTTTAAGTGGCCCTCTTGGTACATCACGATTATAGGATTTTTTTCAAAAGTGATACCATTATTCGAAATACCCATTGCAAGCCTAATGTGGATTCTACGAAGGGGGATTTGCATAAATATAGGAAAGAAGGAAGGGTTCAATATTGCAACCGAATTTATTGACCCAAGAAGGTTTAACGGTACTGCTTATGATTCAAACTATTGGATCGATGAAACAAATATAAAGAAGGAGGGAGCTCTATTTTTTTTAACTAACAAACAGTCAAAGTATCTTCGTAAAGAAAAATATAAGATCAATAAGATTAAACAAGACCTCAAAAAAAGAGGTTATAGATTCATCTTTTTAAACGATCTTTTATACACAACGGACAATTTAAGAGAAATTGTTGTTTATTGTTTTGAATTATTGTGCACTACTTTAATTTCAAGAGATATATTTGCCGGAAGGATATTAAAAACGGCTTGGGATGACTATTTTGAATTTAGACCACTGTTCACTTACTTTAAATTCGATAACTTGATTTATCTTACACTTGCTAACGGTCAGACTGATCTAAGGTTTAATGATGCAATTGTTACGGGCTTGTGTAGGAAGAATGGAGCAAAAAGCCTTGGTTGTCAAACTAGAACTATATATTCCAAAAAATATGAGTATTGTTTTGATTGTTTTGACTTATATTTTTCGTGGGGTGAGGCGTGGGACAATATTAGTCAAGCCAAAAACAAGTATATTACTACGGTTAAAATTGTGGGCTGTATATATCTAGATTCTATATTAAGTATAGCCGAATGCGCAAAAAAAGAATTGGAGCCTTCAAAAAAGCAGTTAGTGATTTCTATATTTCCAACGGACCTTGGAGACAGACACCACTATACAGAAAATTATACACTATCCTTTTTACGAAAATGTATTAGATTTGCTGAAAAATACCCGGAAGTGATTTTCATTTTAAAAGGGAAAGATCCTGAGTTCAGTAAAAAACTATTAAAAAACAAAGATTTTTTTAAACAATATTCTAGAGTTAAAGAAAACTTCCATATAATAGGTAATCGATATAGAAATGAGTATGTCGATGTTCTTTCCAAGTCAAGTATTGTTTTATCAATAGGCTACACAACTCCTGGTATCGAAGGCCTCCTTCTTGGAAAAAGATCAATCTATTACAGTGAATTGAAAGCCGGAGGACAAGCAGTTGATAGATTACCTGAATTTGTTGCCGATAGTTCAGAAAGTTTTAACTTGATTTTTGAAACAGCTCTTAAGGATTACAAAAATTATAATTTTAAGCATAGAAGCATTATAGCTACTCTGGATCCCTATCGTGATGGAATGGCTCTCAAAAGGATAAGCAATTTATTGGATTAGGAATAAATTATACAGGGGAAAATGCACCTAGTTACTACAGCTGAAACTCGTTTTTGGAAAGAAAATACAAATCTTCTCTTCTTAGGAGAGTGGTGTAATACTTATGAAAATGGAAAACAGACTGATAAGCGGAACTACGAAGTTTTGCCCTACCATTGGGATGATCGTAGAAAACTGTATGGTGATTATTTATACTTGGATTCTTTATATGAAAAGACTCTACTACAACTAAGAAAACTTCTAAATCAATTACATGGAGTTGACTATTCTTTGCGCTATTGGAGAATTATTGTTGGCCCCTGGCTATATTGTTTTATCCAGATTCTCTACGATAGATACCTATCGATTCAGTGCGCTTTTAAATCTGGCAAAGTAACAAGTACGTATATCTGTAGTTACAGCATCTCGGACTGGTTACCAGATAATTTTTCTGTTTTTCATAGATGGATTGTTGGTGATCCGTATAACCACTTCATTTATAGCCGTATTATCGAATTGAGTGGAATAATTCCTTATGAAGGTGTATCTTGCGATGAGGGAGGGAAGCAGGCAATAAATGCTGTAACAAACCATCCTAAAAAGTCTGTTATAAAATTTCTAAAAAAATTGTCGACAATATATGGTCTCTTATTGCCAGGAAAGTTAAATAAAATTTTATTTATATACAGCCATTTAGATTTTTTTGATCTGACAAAGATTCATTTGGCCATAAAACAAATCCCGTATTTTAATCCACCAGACATCAAACTGAACAACATTACTGTTGATAAGGAAATAAGGTCCAAATTTTGCCTGAATAAGCCGTCTAATGATTTTGAGAAAATACTATATACTTTAATCAGCGAGCAGATACCTTTAAACTATATAGAAGGCTACAAACTTATGAACAAACGCTCGCTTAGGTTTTATCCTGAACACCCAACCATAATTTTTTCTGCCAACGTTAATAATACCAATGATTCTTTTAAATTTTGGTCTGCATATCATACTGAGAGAGGAACCAAACTATATGGTACACAACACGGAGGTCACTATGGAACTGGTTTATGGTCTTCAACTACGGCACACGAAATAAAAATATGTGACAAATTTTACAGTTGGGGATGGACCTCAAATAAACAGAAAAAAATCATTCCACTTTCTGCAGCATACTTTAACAAACTCAAACGAGTTACACCTTCTCATTCTGGAAAAATACTGCTCATTCTCACTGGCATCCCCAGGTACTCATACCACCTTTTTAGCATCCCCGTAGCTGCTAGTGGCGGTCTATCATATTTGAAAGAGCAATACCGATTTGTTAATGCCCTTTCTGTTGGAATGAGAAAGCAGCTGGTCGTTCGTTTAGATAAACAAGATTATGGCTGGTCACAATATGAGCGCTGGAAAGATGAAATACCCAATGTAGAATGTTACAATGGAAGTATGACAATTTATGAACAGTTAAAGCAGTCGCGGTTGGCCGTTTGCACTCACAATGCTACAACAGTTTTAGAAACCTTAGCCGCTAACTTTCCCACTATTATTTTCTGGAACACATCGCAATGGGAATTGAGTGAATATTCCAAACCTTTATTTGAGAAATTACAAATAGCAGGTATTTTCCATCAGACACCGGAGGCTGCCGCAGACAAGGTGAAAGCAATACACGAGGATGTTGCTACTTGGTGGAAGCAACCAGAGGTTCAAAATGCAAGAAATGCTTTTTGCTGCAGTTTCGCACGAAATAGTGATAGCTGGATCAATGAATGGAAGTCGGAGTTAACTACTTACTGAACTAATTTAAAAGAATTCTTTGAAAAAGATATGATACAATTAAAAGCACAATTAGAAAAGGGTAGCAATACCATCGGGTCTTGGATTACCTTAGGACATCCAGCCATCGCTGAAATCATGTCAAAAGCTGGTTTTGATTGGCTTGCTATTGACTTGGAGCACAGTGTAATAACGATCCGTGAAGCAGAGGAACTGATCCGAATCATAGAGTTACACGATGTTTCGCCTCTCGTAAGGCTTTCAGCAAACGATGCTGTGCAGATTAAACGAGTAATGGATGCCGGCGCTCATGGTGTTATTGTACCCATGGTCAATTCAGCCGAGGAAGCTGCGAAGGCTGTAAAATCTGTTTGTTATCCGCCGGTTGGAACCCGTAGTATTGGACTGGCACGTGCTCAAGGATACGGAGCAGACTTTGATAGATATGTAGACTGGGTGAATAGAGAGGCAGTTACTATCGTACAGATTGAGCATGTTGAAGCTGTTCATAACTTAGAAAACATTCTCTCCGTTGATGGAGTTGATGGCTTTATCGTAGGGCCATATGACCTCTCTGGGTCACTTGGAATTCCAGGCAGATTTAATCATACAAAAATGAAAGATTCGATGCAAAAAATACAAAGTGTGGGATCGCTGTCAGGAAAAGCCCTAGGGATTCATATTGTTGAGCCTGATCCAGAGCAATTGAAAGAAAGAATAGTTCAAGGCTACAAATTCATTGCCTACAGTGTTGATATTAGAATGCTCGATGAGGCCTGTAGGGCTCCCTTTAGAACAAGATAATAGTGATTGATAAAAACTTGGATAGATTTGCTAAAAGAAAAACGATCACAGCCACTTTAATGATAGCTATATCCGAAGTATAGAATGGATTGGTTTATCTAAGGATTAATTATAATCTAAAAACAATCGGTTAAACAAGCATATTCGCCTTTAGGTACTATTGACGTTTTTACTGTATTTACATTCTTGTTAAAATTTGAGGTAAGAAAAATTGGAAGAGTCAAGAAAAGAGAAGCGTATTATCGCAATAATACCAGTTAGGATGGCTGCAACAAGATTCCCAAATAAACCACTAAGGAAGATACTTGGATTACCAATGGTGGAGCACGTTCGCAGACGAGTTTCACTATGTGATGAACTTGATGATGTAATTGTCGCTACTTGTGATGATGAAATCAGAGAGGTTGTTCATAGGGCCGGCGGCAAGGTCGTGATGACTTCAGACATACATGAAAGGTGTACAGATAGAATCGCGGAAGCGGCATTAGAGATAGAGGCTGATATTATTGTAAACGTTCAGGGTGATGAACCATTAGTGCTGCCTGAAATGCTTACTGCGGTAATCGAGCCATTTTTTAAGGAAACCGGGCTGCCCTGTGTAAATCTCGTTACAAGAATCACAGATGATACTGAATTTAATGATCCAAATGCCCCTAAGGTTGTCACAAACACTTTTGGTGAGTTGCTTTACATATCACGAGAACCAATTCCATCGGATAAAAAGGCTGATAGCAAGGGATTTAAAAAATTAAAACAACTAGGGATTATAGCTTTCGAAGCAGACTTTTTGCAGACTTACACAAAACTTAAGCCAACACCCCTTGAACAAATCGAAAGTGTTGATATGAATCGCGCTATTGAGCATGGATATCGAGTTAAGATCATTGAAACCGATGGCACAATGATTGGAGTTGATATCCCTTCAGACATTAAACGAGTAGAAGAAATCCTAAAAGATGACCCTCTTTTAAAAGATTATATTGATATGTAGGGTGCACTATACTCGAAAGAGATATTCATGGAAATTCTGAACGAATTGAAGGTCGGTATTGCCGGATACGGAGTTGTTGGTAAACTTCGTAGAAGATTCATTGATCAGCATCCCGTTTTTAAAACTGTTGCTGTCTGTGATCAAAAAATTTTAAAACAAGGGCAAAAGGTTGATGGCATAAAAGCATTCTCTAATTATAAACAATTATTAGGTGAGCCTCTGGACGTCTTATTTGTATGTTTACCCAATTATCTTGCAGCAGAAGTTACCATGGCCGGTTTAGAAAGTGGTCTCCATGTATTTTGTGAGAAACCGCCAGGTCGTGATGTGTCGGATATTATGCGTGTTATCGAAGTCGAGTCAGCTCACACGAATCAAATACTCAAATATGGATTTAATCACCGTTTTCATGATTCTGTCCGTGATGCCCTGAAAATCATTGAATCGGGAGAACTGGGTGAAGTCAATAATTTGAGGGGAGTTTATGGGAAAAGTAAAATAATACCATTCTCGGGAGGATGGCGCGCTGAAAGAAAACATGCAGGGGGAGGCATACTATTAGACCAGGGAATTCATATGGTTGACCTAATGAGGCTTTTTTGTGGTGAATTTGATGAAGTAAAAAGCTTTATCACCAATAACTACTGGAAGCACGATGTGGAAGATAACGCATATGCTCTTATGCGTGACAAGAATGGTCGTATTGCAATGTTGCATTCAAGTGCCACACAGTGGCAGCATAGGTTTACATTGGAAATTGCCCTAACTGAAGGATATTTAGAGCTACGTGGAATATTGAGTGGTTCAAAAAGTTATGGGCAGGAGAGACTCATTATCGGAAGAAGGGATGAGTCAGATATAGGTTCTTTACGGAGCGAAACATTAACATACCTTGAGGATAATTCATGGAGCGATGAAATATATGAATTTGCCGATGCAATTGTGAATGGTAACGGTTTCCAACACGGGACCAGTAACGATGCACTTGCAACAATGAAGCTTGTATACCGCATCTATAATGCCGATAAAGAATGGAAAGACGCATACAATATTCCCGATATTAATTGACCCTCCCATACATAGTATTCCCTGTCATGGAACACTATTTTCCAGACATACTATTTATCTAAGCGAGGTTAGAGTGATACGAAAAGGAAGATTCAATGAAGATCCTAAAAGGTGAGAAAGTGCTGCTAGGCCCATCAACATTTGCCGCAATCGATCAGTTACCACTTGATTGCCTTACAGCTACTGGCTGCGAAATTGTCGATAATCCATACAAGCGTAAGTTAACAAAACCAGAATTGATTGATCTTTTGAGCAAAGGCATAACCGGTGTTATTGCAGGCTTAGAACCATTTGATCGTGAAGTTTTGGAAAGGTCTAAGCTCAAAGTGATTTCCAGATGTGGCTCTGGGTTGTCCAACGTGGATCTTACGGCAGCGAAAGAGCTTGACATCGCGGTTTGTTTCACACCGGATGGTCCAACCTCTGCGGTGGCGGAGTTAACCATAGGCGCTATGTTGGGATTGCTCCGTATGATCCCACTAATGGATAAGGATCTGCACCAAGGCAATTGGGCAAAGCAAATTGGTATGCAGCTCGAGCAAAAAACCGTTGCTGTCATCGGTTGGGGACGCATAGGAAAAAAAGTTGCTTCTCTGCTTGCTCCATTTAAAGTGAGGTTACTAGCTGTAGATCCTTTTATTCATGATACATCTGATGAAAACCAAATAGTATCGCTGGATGAGGCCTTGTCTCGGGCTGATATCATTACTGTTCACGCTAGTGGTGAGGATTGCATTATAGGCGAACAGGAGTTTGGATTGATGAAAACGGGAGCTTACCTGTTAAACGCCGCCAGAGGTGGATTGATTGATGAGGTTGCATTATTCAGCGCTATCAAAGAAGGTAAGATTCGAGGGGCTTGGCTGGATACTTTTGACCAGGAACCTTATTCTGGCCAATTAACCGAGTTACCGCAAGTCATTCTGACGCCGCATGTCGGTTCATACACTGTAGAATGTCGGAAAAGCATGGAGACAGAAGCGGTAGAGAACCTCATCACCGCAATGAGCAACTGAAAGGGAATTACTCTATGCATTTTGATTTCAATGGGCAGATAGCCCTTGTTACAGGGGCCACGCGTGGTATTGGGAAACAGATTGCGGATGATCTATACGATTTAGGCGCACAGCTTATTTTAACAGGTACAAATCCAGATCAAATTCAAGAATTAAACAGCAAACTGCCTAAGGAAAAGCATGGGCGGGTGGAATATATCCATGCAAAATTCGACAGTACTGAAAGCCCATCCTCATTCATTAATACCCTACGCAAATTTAACAAAATAGACGTCTGTATAAACAACGCTGGTATTAATCGCATCAACAATATCGACGAAACCCTGGTCAATGATTGGGATGATATCATTGCAGTGAACCTGAAAGCTCCTTTTTTGATAATTCGGGAAATTGCTAAAACCATGAAAAAGAATAATTATGGGCGCATAGTGAACATTGCCTCTATTTTCGGGGTTGTCAGCCGGGCAAAGAGATCAATATATACCACAAGCAAATTTGGCCTTAGAGGGTTAACCCTTTCGGTTGCCAATGAACTCGCAAGGCACAATATACTTGTTAACTCTGTATCTCCTGGCTTTGTCCTTACAGAATTAACTAGAAGTATATTGAGTAAAAAGGAAATGGAAGAACTTGCTACACAGGTGCCGGTTGGGAGACTTGCGACAACAGATGATATCTCAAGTGTGGTCATTTTCTTAGCAAGTTCTCTAAATTCGTATATAGCCGGCCAAAATGTTGTTGCCGATGGGGGGTTCGTTAATGTCTGAAGTTATTTCAATAGCATCACGATCAGGAACCTACCAAGTACTTTTTACAGAAAACATATTAGAAATTATTAAGGCGTATTCAAATGAGACCATTTTCATTATTGATGAAAAGTTGCAGGCACCCTATCGTGATATCTATAGTGCTATCCGAAACCCAGGGCGATGCATCATCGTTAATGCATTGGAACAGAACAAGACTGTTAACTATTGTCAGCAATTAATAAAAGCTTTAGTCAGGTTGAATGTTCGAAAAAATTATACGCTGGTAGCAATAGGAGGCGGCATTGTCCAGGATATAACAGGCTTCATAGCTTCTATGCTGTTTAGAGGAGTCAGATGGCAGTTCATCCCGACAACATTATTGGCTCAGGCGGATAGCTGTATAGGCAGCAAGACTTCAATGAATTTGGATGAATACAAGAACATCCTCGGAGGTTTCTATCCACCATCTAAAATCTACATAGATATTCAATTCCTTGATACCTTGCCAACTAAAGAAATTAAGTCTGGGATAGGAGAAATTTTACATTTCTATTTTATAGCGAATAGCCCACTGTTATATGAAATGATAAATAATTATGAGGAACTTCTTTTATCTCGTCACCATTTTAAAAAATTTATATCTGAAAGCTTATCGATTAAGAAGGAACTTATTGAGATAGATGAATACGACCAGAAGGAGCGAAATATTTTCAATTACGGCCACACATTTGGACATGCAATTGAGTCTATCAGCAACTATGAGGTCCCCCACGGGCAGGCAGTTACAATTGGTATGGACATTGCCAATTACATCTCAAAGTCAATATACGAGTTGAGTATAAATGAATTTAACATGATGCACGATATCCTTATAAAAAATTTTCCCTCATATCAAATCCCAACAGATAAGACTGACGATTATTTCGTGGCACTTTCAAAAGATAAGAAAAACATAGGAAAGAACCTTGGTTGCATCCTTACTGATGGTATAGGATCAATGTGGAAAGCCCAGATACCTCTTGATGGTGTATTAAAGTCTACAATTAGTGAGTATTTTGAATACTATGACTTATTCGATAAATAAAAATGAGATATTGTGAAATGGATATTACAAACATACTTCAGCCAATCCTTATATTCCCCCCCACAAATAGTGTAGACTCATAGACTCTATTTTTAAATTCATTTAACCTTAAAACTTGTAACGTTACATTTCCTGGGTGTTATAGGGTATTAGTAATGAATGCAAAAAAGCTTATCATAATAGACCCTACGAAAATTCATGACTACAGGCATTTAGTTAAAAAAGAAAAATGGAAATGGCTTTTTCTGGGGACAGATTCTTGCCTGAGGGAAAAAGTTATCTGCAAACTTGGCAGTAAGGCAAGGTACTGTTACGCTGCCGAATTACAAGAGGTGAGTTTAAGTAAAAAAGATAGTTTTTTAGATTGGATATCTAAAATCGGAATGGAAATCAACACTACAACCTGGTGGGCAACTAACACGGCCTACAAAAGCCCACTAACCTGTGATCTTTTTTTGAACTATTGTTACTTAAACCTTATTAAAGAATGGCTTCGAAATAGTAAAGATAGCAAACTTATTGTTATAGAGAACCCTTGGTTGATAAAATCATGTATTACTAGTTTTAAGGGTAATGGTGTTCATGTAGAAACCAGCACAAGCTACTATTTAAAAGGCCAGATAAAGAGACAACTCTTTTCGATGCTAAGACTTACCTATCACTTATTGCGCATGTTCATGTTGTGGTTAATGAATAAAATGCATTTTTCGAAAGACAAGGCGGGCATTGATTTATTTAGCACATTAGGACAAAACATATTTATCTGTACCTGGATAGAAGCGCGATCTTTTGAATATGAAAGAAAGCGGTTTAAAGACGTTTATTTAGGAGCTCTTCATGAGTACTATAAATCAAAAGGTTATAAAATTATCACTCTGGCAATGCCATCTTTGTCAAAAAAGTTATTACAAAGAGCATATCTATACCAAGGTATTCTACCACTAATATATTTTGTTAGCCTATCAGACATTTTGAAATCATTGTTTATGGCAATAAATTCTATCTATAGTAAAAAGACTACCTTTAAGCATTCAGGCTTAAATATTAAAGAACTTTTAGACTTCGAATTTATAAATGAAAAAGGGACAGTCTTCTTATCGTATATTAACTATAAGTCTTTTATTAAGTTCTTTAATAGTGCAGACTTTCAAACACCATTCTTGTTTTATCCTTTTGAAAACCAACCGTGGGAAAAAATGATGATTTTAGCTTGTGAAAAATCATCTAACAATTGGAATCTAATTGGCTGTCATACAATTGGTGTACCATTTTTCTATTTAAACTTCTATTTAGGCTCTTATGAAAGTAAACAACGCCCACAACCAAATATCATTGCATCAAATGGTTCTCATTGGAAAGAGGTTCTTATTAACAATGGATTCAATTGTAAGGTTAAGAATGGTGGCTCTTTACGCTTTGGTTCAAATCAGAAGAAAGTTGTTTCAAATACTGTTACAACGAGACATAAAGATAGTGATGACCGCGTTTTAGTTTTGCTCTCAACATCGTTAGAGTATTCCCTAGATTTACTTTTTTACCTTTTGAGAAATAATGAAAAGAGTAAAATATACTTTATAAAACCTCATCCTGATACGTCTACAAAACTGATAATAAAGAAAGTTGGTAATATACCAGATAATTTTGAATTTGTGAGCGGGCCAATGGATGACTGGATGCCGAAGGTTAAGTGGGCTATTCATGTTGGAACAACTGCAGCTATAGAATGTATGCTAAGAGGTATAAAAGTATATAAATTCATTCCTGAGAGAATTGATTTGGATCCCCTTTTACAATCAGGATTTAAACAAGATTGTATCAAAAGTTGCGATTATTTTAAATTCAACAATGAGAATATGTATGAAGTTCCAGAAAGACAATTAATAGCTGAAGATTTTAACATGCGCACATGGGATGAGATTTTAAAGAATAATTGATTAAGCTCGATGCGTAAAGTAAACAATAAACTATATGCTATTAGCTTCTTCTTTATTGATGGATTCTATAGCTTGCTAATATATGTTCAAGACTGATTTAGCACTATTTAGAAGATTACTGTTTTTGCATAGAATAGAATTAATTAGGTTAGATATTTTGGATGTTAGTATATGCATAAATCAATAGAGAAAATTCTTTTATTGGTTCCACCGGCTATAAGTTCAAAGATAGTGCGAGATGTTAACCCTCTGCCTCCAATCGGTCTTGGATATCTAGCATCTGTTATTAGAGAAGAAGGTCTACAAGTTAATATATGTGATTGCTTGCTTCAGGGATGGAATCAAGAAGAAGAAATTAGTAAAAATTTAATTAAAGTTGGTCTTTCTGATTATCAAATTGCCAAAGTCTTAATGGAATATGACCCAGATATCGTAGGGGTTAGTTGTCAATTTAGTCGGCAGAATCAAATTTATCATAGATTATTTAAATTAATTAAAAATACTAACCGTGACATTATTACTATTGCAGGGGGTAGCCACGTTACCGTTTGTCCTGAGGAAATATTAAAAGATGAGAATTGTGATTATATAATTCTGGGTGAAGGTGAAGTGTCTATTAGACAATTTATCCATGCGGTTACTAAGAGGTACAAGTTCAATGAAATTGATGGATTCGGATGGAAAGAAAATGGCGTCGTAAAAATTAATAAAAAGCAATCTTGGATTAAGGATCTTGATACAATATCTTGGCCTGCGTATGATTTAATTGGCCTTGAGAAGTATTTTGGAATAGAAAGGTCCCATGGAAAAAGGAAAAAAGAAAGGTTTTGCCCAATTATAACTTCAAGAGGATGTCCAGCTAATTGCACATTTTGTTCCGCCAAAAAAGTTTGGGGTAAGAAATTTAGAGTACGATCGATTGAGAATGTTATTAATGAATTGAAGTATTTAAAGAAGGAGTTTGGTATAGAAGAGATACTGTTTGAGGACGATAATGTCACTGCAAACCCTAAGAGAGCGAAGCAGCTTTTCGAAAGAATGATTGATGAAGATTTGGGATTTGTATGGGATACTCCAAACGGGGTGGGAGTGTGGTCCATAGACCAAAGTATTCTTAATTTGATGAAGGCATCGGGCTGCTTAAAAGTTAATTTCCCTGTTGAAAGTGGCTCTCAAAGAGTTTTAACGGAAATCATAAGAAAGCCAATACAATTAAAAAAAGTAGAAGCACTGATAGGACATTGTAGAAATATTGGCCTCCCTTATGGGATGTTTTTAGTTATCGGTATGCCTGGGGAGACTGTTAATGATATATGGGAATCTTTCAAATTTTCTGCAAAGTGTAAATGCTACAACCCACATATATCGGTTGCTACGCCTTACCCGGGAACAGAACTTTTTGAGGGGTGTATCGAAAATAACTATTTTGCAAAAGTCTTCGAATTTGATGACTTATTTATCAGAAGCTATATGATTCGAACTGAGAACTGGGATGAAAATGACCTAAGGAAAATATTAGTAAAAGGCCGGCTATATCTTATAATCAAAGCCTTGTTTGAAGACCCAGTTTTCATAATTAAGAAATTATATGAGAAGGTTAAGATCCTTAAACTGTTTTGTAAAACATGATTGGGAAAATACCATAGTAAAATTATGTGAATATACATTTGTTGTTGTAAGGGTAATAGGTGTTTAGCTTTCATACATTTAGTCCTTTTAAGTATATTCAAACAGCTTATCAAGATTGAATGGTAACAAAGGATAGAGTTTATTGGAATAGTATCGACAATGTCCGCAGAGGAAAAAATGATACAAGTATCAAGGCCTTCTATAGGTGTAGAGGAAATTAGGGAGATAGAAAAAGTATTTTCAACTGGTTGGCTAGGGCTCGGATCAACCGTTTATGATTTTGAAAAAGAATTACAAAACTTTATTGGCGCTTCAAATATAATTGCCGTTAATACTGGAACCAGTGCTCTTCACATTGCCCTTGAAGCATATGGTATAGGTCCAGGGGATGAGGTAATCGTACCTGCACTGACTTTTTGTGCAAGTATTCAAGTCATAACTGCACTTGGCGCTCATCCGGTATTTTGTGAGATAAAACCCGAGACTTTAAATGTTGATGTTACGGATATAGAAAATCGTATAAGCAGCCGAACCCGTGCCATAATGCCAGTACATTACTGCGGGCAAGCATGTGATATGGATTCACTGTTCCAAGCCATTGGAAAACGAGATATTAATATTATAGAGGATGCCGCTCATGCATTTGGTTCTTCATATAAAGGGAAGAGAATCGGAAGTTTTGGGGATGCAACTTGTTTTAGTTTCGATCCAATAAAAAACCTTACATGTGGAGAAGGTGGCGCAATTGCACTGTCAAATAGACTGATAGCTGAAAAGATACGTGTAAAAAGAATTCTCGGTATTGATAAGGATACTTGGCACCGTTATAAAAATGAACGAGCTTGGTTTTATGAAGTTACCACTCAAGGATATCGATATCACATGAGTAATATAAGTGCTGCAATTGGAATTGCGCAATTTAAAAAACTTGATGCTTTCATAAGTAGAAAAAAAGAAATCGTGAGACGGTATAATTGTGCATTTTCGACAATAGATGGATTGAGAGTACTTAATTGGAATCTTAAAGAGACCGCCCCTTTTACATATATTGTTAGAGTGCTAGGAGGCAGGAGAAATGCATTAATAGACTTTCTAAAGAATAAAGGAGTGGGCACTGGCATACATTACATTCCCAATCACTTGCACCCTTTTTTTAAAGAATTTGCAACGCCTCTACCAATAACAGAAAAAACCGGTGAGGAAATTCTCACACTTCCTTTATATTACGAGATGACAGACGACCAAGTAAGTATTGTAATTGATAGCGTTCTAGAATTTTTTAAACCCTAATTTTGGCTACAGGTGAAATTTATGTCACTAAATGTACAGAAGCATTCTATGATTATAACTAAGAATAGTAAAGGAAAGAGAAACGGTTGGCTTTTACCAATTTTTAATATCAACGATAAATTTGTAGATGAAGCACAACACCCTAAACAAGTCTACCTTACTGTGATTTCCCCGAAAGGAGTTAAGGGGCCACATTTGCATTTAAAAAGGTGGGGGTTATTTACCTGTATAAAAGGGAATGCAAAAATTATAATTAGAACAGAAAATGGATACGATGAGTATTTCTCAGGAGAAGACTATAATTTCGCTACAATCCAAGTGCCGGCTGGAACCCCAGCTGCTTTAAAAAACTTAGGTAATAGTGAAGCATATATCATAAACATGCCTTCACCGGCTTGGAGCATTGATGATCAGGATGAACATCCCGTATCGTTTGACGATTATTCGTTCGATTAGGGAGATAGGCTAAGTCAAATTAAGCACTTTATTTCGAGATCTATTGAATTTTGAAAGATTATAGCATGCCAAATGTAAGCGTTATCATGAATTGCTACAACGGAGCAGAGTTTTTAAGAGATGCAATAGATAGCGTTTATGCACAAACATATAATAACTGGGAAATCATTTTGTGGGATGACGACTCTGATGACAACACACGAGAGATAGCATCAAGTTATGATAAAAAGTTAAGATATTTTAAGGGACAAAAAGCAAAAAATTTAGGTGAAGTCAGGAATAGAGCAATCAGAAAAGCTAGAGGCAAACTATTAGCTTTTTTAGATCAGGATGATAAGTGGTTACCAAAAAAACTTGAGATGCAGATTTCTAAGTTTGATAGTGAAAATGTGGGATTGGTGTATTCAAACTTTTACTATTATAATAAAAAGACCGGAAGCAAGAATGTAGCTTTTAAAAAGAATTATGAACAAAAAAGAGAATTCAAAGATTTTTTGCGAAACTACAATATTAACATGCAAACTGCAATTATCAGAAATCTACCGGAAAATAGATTCAATCCTATGCTGACAATATCAGAAGAATATGAACTATTTATGCTGATCCTATCTAGAAGCAAAACGCGCTATGTATCAGTACCTTTGTCAATTTATCAAATCCATGACGGTATGCAAAGCCTAAAGAAAATTCATTTATATCCCTACGAAATGCAAACCGCATTAGAAACATTTAATTCGGAAATTGATGGATTTAAAGATAAATACAAGAGTGAAATACGGTATCTACGCTTCAAAATAGAATACTATAAAGCAAGAGCAGCCATGGCAGTAGGCGACCGGTCCAAGGCATTAGCATTATTAATTCACTCAGAAGGCTCCATAATAAAGAGAGGTTTTCTGGTTTTCCTTGTTGTTCTTGGTAAAAGGGTTTGGCACAAAATTCACGAAATAACTAATAGGTACCACTAGGGCCTATTTAGAATCCCAATATGTACAGTTTAGATATATCAATATTATTATTTATTGCCCCCATATCCATTTTGATTGCTTTCCCAATCAAACCGAAAAATCTCGTATACATGTATATAATCTTATGGCTGTTTTTCCCACATGGAATGAGAAGTATAGGAGGCTACTATCGTTTAGATACCAGCTTTTTCAGTTACTATTTTATATTAAAATCAATCATTGCAATATCTATAGCGTTGAGGGTTGCGATAAACCTGAAGCTTCTTTTAGCAGATCGGCACACTAAACAGCTGGCATACTGGGCTTTCATTTTTTGTTTATGTATTTGTATACTTGGCTATATAAGGCTCTCTTTTGGATACACCGAACAATGTAGCATTAATTTTGATTTGGGAGAAGCAGGCATCTACTTCATTTTAGATTCTTTTTTCAATGTTATTTTTCTGCTTGGTCTCATCACATACCTTCGTGATTACCAAGATATCGAGAAAGTGTTCTATCTCTTTGTATTTGCAGGGGTTTTGACAATAGCAGACTTTACCTTCTTATATAAGCTAAATTCAATAGGGTCAGTAACTCACGTAGTCCAAGGAGTTGATATCGGTGGACGATACCGCGGTATAATTATGAATGACTACGTTAGGATGGGACGATTTTGTATTTTAACCATTGGTGCCGGTTTGTATTTCTGGTTAACAAAAAAGAATTTAATTTGGCTATTACTTGCCATCGTTATGGCATTCATTGTGTTTCATACATATCAGCGGACTGCCATGATCATGGCGATCATTATATTTGCCTTTCCTGTAGTTTACTTGATTAAAATTCATGCTTCACGCTTAAATATGTTCCTTGTTTGCTCCTTGTTCATTTTAGTAATTGTGTCGCTTACTACGTTAGTAGTCTTTATACCAATGCCCGATTTGTATATAGGGGCAAGACAAGAAAATCTTTTAGATCCACGAAGTTCATATGAGCGTCTTTTTTTATGGCTCAATGGATTCCAACTTTTTAAAAAAAATATTCTGCTTGGCGTTGGACTTGGCGAAAGCCAGTACTGCTTAATTGAATTGTTGATAAGCTCCGGACTAAATTGGGCAATATTCGATACAAGCATAATCCACTACCAGACGCATTATATTGCTAAAAGTGTTCATAATATGTATCTACAATTGATGGTGGAAACAGGTTTGGTTGGAACTTTTCTTTTAGCCTGGTGGGTTTTTCTATTTAAAAGGGTATGGACTAAGATTAAAAAAGGAGTATTGCATTCACCAACCAGAAATAAAGTAGAGATAGTAACCACGATATCATTTGCAATTCTTATCGCAAATGCATTTGGGTATTTTTTCGATAGTCATTACAATTGGTTTGTCTTTATGTTGTCTACCTATTTGCCCTTCCTAGCGTATAGAACCATTCCATTACAAAAGTGATAATCTTTAAAAACTTCTGAGCAAATAGATATTATATGTGTGGAATTACTGGCATATTAAGCAGGGAGCTTTCACCTGAACGTTGGGAGCGCTTGTTAAAAGCAATGACCAACTCGCTTGAACACCGCGGCCCGGATGACTGCGGATGCTGGTATGATACTAGTGCCGGGGTTGGCTTGGGACATCGGCGGTTGTCGATAATCGACCTTTCCAAAAATGGAAGTCAGCCGATGCAATCAAAAGGTGGACGTTATTTAATTTCCTACAATGGAGAAGTCTATAATTACATTGAGTTGCGAAAAAAATTAGAGAAGTTCGGGCATCTTTTCATTGGCCACTCTGATACTGAAGTATTACTATCCGCTATTGAGCAATGGGGTCTTTTCAAGGCCGTTAATCGTTTTAATGGCATGTTCTCCATCGCTCTGTGGGATCGAGATGAGCAGGTGCTTCATTTAATTAGAGACAGACTCGGTATTAAACCCCTTTACTATGGCCGGGTCAAGAATACATTCGCTTTCGCATCTGAGTTGAAAGCCCTCAAAGCCTGTTCGTTATTTCCCACCGATATAAATAGAAATGCTTTGACACTGATGTTACGTCACAACTGTATACCATCCCCCTATACGATCTATAAAAATATATATAAGCTTCTCCCAGGTTATATTTTATCAATAGACCATAAACAGGATGATAAATCCGAATTAACTCAGTATTGGAGTGTCAGGGATACTGCTTTGAATGGTTTCTCCAAGCCAATAAATGGCAGTACCCGTGAGATTACGGATCGTCTAGAAAAGCTTCTGAAAAATGCGGTAGAAATGCGGATGATCGCTGATGTACCATTGGGTGCATTTCTGTCTGGCGGGGTTGATTCTTCAACAGTCGTGGCGCTGATGCAGGCGCATAGCTGTAGACCGATAAAAACATTTAGTGTCGGATTTCATGAAACGGCTTTTAGTGAAGCTGAAGATGCAAGACGAATCGCAAAGCACTTGGGAACAGATCATGCTGAACTCTATGTGACTGCCTCTGATGCTTTAGCAGTAATCCCAAAACTACCGAGGCTTTATGACGAGCCGTTTTCGGATTCCTCTCAAATTCCTACATTTTTAATTTCGGAATTGGCCCAAAAACATGTCACTGTGAGTCTTTCTGGAGATGGTGGAGATGAGATATTCGGTGGGTATAACCGGTACCTTTGGGGGCCCAGTATCTGGCGGAAGACCGGTTGGATGCCACGTGCTTTTAAGGGATTAATAGCAAACATGCTTACCGGTTTGTTACCTGAAACATGGGACAGACTATATCAAATCATTCAATACAATTTACCCGAAGATTATAGGCAGCGGAATCCCGGTGAAAAAATACACAAACTGGCTCAAGCCATTAGGGCGGAAAATCCAAAAGACATGTACCGGTCAATAGTATCTCATTGGAAAAATCCAGCGGAAATTGTGATTGATGGGAAAGAACCTTCAACAGTTCTTACGAAGACAACGCTGTGGACCGAACCTCACAACTTCACGGCCTATATGATGCTATTGGACACCCTTACTTACCTCCAAGATGATATTCTCACCAAATTGGATAGAGCTGGCATGGGGGTAAGCCTTGAAGCGAGAGTCCCGCTTTTGGATCACCGTGTAGTTGAATTTGCGTGGCGTATTCCACTTTCAATGAAAGCGAGACAGAAACAATCCAAATGGATATTAAGACAGGTTCTTTACAAATATGTCCCCAGAGAGTTAATTGAACGACCTAAATGGGGATTTGGTATACCGATTGGTGATTGGCTTCAAAATCAGCTGCGGGACTGGACTGAAACACTGTTGTCAGAAAAACGACTTAAGGAAGACGGTTTTTTTGATCCTCGACCAATTCGGCGAATGTGGAAGGAGCACCTGTCTGGACGCGGCAACTGGCAAAATCATTTGTGGGACATATTAATGTTCCAAGGGTGGCTGGACCATAATCGTTAAAGAAATCAAATAAGCATATTGAAGGTGCAATATTTGTGGTTCTAAAGTAAATTGAATATTGCAGGCGATACTGATGCAATTGCCCATGTCGATTATCGGTTCAGCAAAAAGAAACAGATCTTCAAAATATCATGTCGAAAATGGTTCCCAGAAGTAAGACTAATCAATTTACAGGTTCCGAGAAACCCAAGGTTGTGTGCCGTATATCACCGTCTCCTATGGCATTCAGCAGTATTTTCAAGGGACAGATGCGTTATCTTAACGAAAATGGATTTGAAACGGTTATAATTTGTTCAGATGGCCCAGAGGTTAACGAGGTTAGGAATTCCGAAGGTTGCCGGGTTATTACGGTACCCTTTAGCCGGTATATTTCATTTAAAACTGACATAATTTTAATATATCGTATCTATAAGATTCTTCAACAGGTCAGACCCGATATTGTCCATACCCATACATCAAAGGCAGGATTGCTCGGCATGATTGCCGCGACTGCTGCTCGAGTACCGGTTAAAATTCATTCTGTACCGGGATTACGGTTGATAGAGACAACCGGGGTTACTTTTGCAGTCTTATATTTTTTTGAAAGACTTATCTATCAACTGTCAACGTATGTCTATCCAAACAGTCGATCTCTCAAAGAGTATATTACAAAAAAGAGAATGTGTCCCTTTGCGAAAATTCGCATGGTTGGCAACGGGTCCTCAAATGGTGTAGATATAAAACGGTTTAATCCCCAACTTAAGCAGTCGGCCAGAATAGAATTACTTAGAAGCAAGATTGGAATTGATAATGGCGCGATTATTATAGCCTATCTAGGCCGTATAGTGAAAGAAAAAGGAATACACGAACTGGTTGAAAGCTTCCAGAGTCTCTGCCAGAAAAATTATAATGTTTATTTATTGTTAATTGGTAAATACGAAGACGCTTACGATAGCATAAGCATGCAGGTCAAGCACCTTATTGATTACCATCAAAATATCCATGTTACCGGATGGGTTAACAATGTAGAAAACTATTTGGCTGCCTGTGATATTCTGGTTCACCCCTCATACAGGGAAGGTTTTTCCAATGCAATATTGCAAGGGGGGGCGATGGGTTTACCGATAATTGCCTGCGACATACCCGGCTGTAATGATGTAATTAGAGACAATGAAACAGGGCTGTTGGTTACACCAAAAGATCCAATACGACTGACACACAAAATCGAAAAATTGATTAATAATCCAGCCCTTTCAAGAAAACTCGGTCAAGCTGCCCGTAATCATGCTGTAGGCAACTATGGCAACCTCGAATTGTGGAAAGAGATCAAACAAGAGTACAACACGTTACTCAACGGCGTATAGGGGAGTTGCCCGGTAAAGTATACGTTTAATTCAAATTGCTAAAGGCACAATATGGTAAGACCTATTAATAGGAAGCTGTAGTGATATGAGGATATTATTAGTTAACCCCCCTGCTGAGAACGAGATCACAACCCAGGTAAGCAAATTCGTTAAAGGTGAAAGCAGCATGCAACCACCTTTGGGCTTGTTGTATATCGCAGCGTACATGCGCTCAAAAGGATATGAAGATGTATTTATTTTAGATTGCCAGGGGCAGGGAATTGACTATGGCAACCTGCCAAAGAAGATTATCGCCTTTGATCCGGATATAGTCGGCATGACAGCAATGACATTTACAATGATGGATGTATCTATCGTGGCGGATATTGTTAAAAAACTTTTTCCATCAGTCCCGGTCGTGATTGGCGGGCCGCATGTAGATATATACCCTAATGAGACAATGGCGCTGAAAAATGTTGATTATGTCATCCGCGGCGAAGGCGAGATACCATTTTTTGATCTTGTCAGGGCATTAGAAACACCTGGTGATGAATATAAGAAAATAAGCAATTTGGTATGGATTGATAGAGAGGGAAAAATCAATAAAAACCCTGTTCGCGATGTTCTGAATAACTACGACGAGATACCTTTTCCGGCTCGGGACATGCTCCCTGTTGATAACTATTTTTCAATCATGACTTCGTCTAATCCGGTGACGTCTTTGATGACAGCTAAAGGATGCCCATACAATTGTATTTTTTGTTATCACCTTCACCACAGAGTAAGCTATCGTTCTGTCAGTTCAGTAGTCGACGAGATGGAAGAATGCAAAGAATTGAGAATTCGAGAGGTTTTTTTTACCGACGACACTTTTTATCTTAACTCGAAAAGGGCCATTGAAATTTGTGATGAGATTGTAAAGCGGAAGCTGAAATTGCCATGGGGAGCAAGAGCACGTGTAAATAATGTTTCCGAAGAGATGCTGACTGCCTTTAAAAAGGCAGGCTGTAAAAGGCTCCATATTGGTGTTGAGTCTGGAAGCCAAAAGATTTTAGACAGGCTTAACAAAAAGATTACAGTAGGCCAGATAGAAAAAGCCTTCTCTTTGTGTAGAAAACACAAAATTAAAACACTTGCGTATTGTATCATTGGTTCGCCTGATGAGACTTTAAAAGAGGTTGATGAAACAATAAATCTAATTGGAAGAATAAAACCTGATTATGTCCAATATTCACGAATGACACCTATGCCTGATACAATATTATATCGTGAGGGCCTGAAGAGGAAGATATTATCACATGATTATTGGCTAGAGTTTGCAAAAGATCCTACAAAACCTGTATCACCACAGTTTTGGACGGAAAATTTCTCAAAAGAGGAGCTTGTTGATTTAGCAGATTATGCAACCCAGCGGTTTTATCTCAGACCTTCATATGTCCTGAAGTCATTATTTGAAGTAAAAAACCCTAAAGAATTTTTACGCAAGGCGAATGTAGGACTTAATATGGTGAAGGGTAATATTTCGAAAAAAGCCTTTAGATTAAAAATGCCGTAATATTCAAGCCATTGAAAAACCTTGAATAGCATATTGAGCAAAAGCATCAAGGATAAAGCATTACAGCCAAAAACAAGGCTGTTTATTCGTCCTTTGGCGGTAGATGAAGTTTCAAAAGAAATCTCGCTGCGCATGATTGCATTCTCTTCTTTTTTCTTACTATCCTGGGGCTGTCTTTTTTGAAATTGTTGTATCGGCTATATATACAAAGATTGACCGAGATATGACTGGTTGCAGAACACGATGGAAATATTGCAGTAGTGTTACTTGGGACCAACCACCCTATTGGGTTTATAGAAAACTGGCAATTAGCCATATCTTGCTTTAGGCCTCTCATTACGCGTCCGGCTAAAATACTACGCTTGATTCGAGATCTTTTTTAAAAGTGACGGTCCAACCTTAGAAGATGGTTCCGCTTTGCATGTGTCTATCTGCGTTTATCCAACCTTCCAGGGAATGGGTATAATCCAGAACTTATTATTGGCATTTGAATATGAGTTCTCGAAAAAGGCGAATATGAAAAGTGATCAAACGGCTGCAGGCACTTACCATGCTCAAATCGCTTTTGATTCATACTCCAAGCCATTAAATTCGAAAATCTGCATATGTTAGTATCTTTTGCCATCAGAAGAATTAAATTGCTTCAAACTTTTTCTTGGCTATAGGACTATATTTTATACTGGTTGTGCAAAGCTCTCAATGCATGGATTATTAAACATCGACCTATTCCAAATGACCCTAAATGTTGCTATTTCCATTCAGCAACTCGGTCGAGGGTGGGGCGAAGGATAAAAGGGTTAAGATGAGAATTGTTCTATTTGTAAACGACAGCAATTTTTCATTTCTGTTGGTAAAACCATTGGTTGAGAAGTTCCACGCATCAATAATATGTTCAGTTTTTTCAAATAGAATTGATAACTCAATAAAGAGGATACTAAATGTTTTTAGAGATACACATTACCGATATTTTGTGTATCGCTCATATATTTTATTAATGACCAAAATAAATAATTTTTTACATCGTAATTCTGTCAAATCCTTGTGCTATAAATATAGCGTGAACTCCAAGAACATTTCAGATATAAAATTATTAAAGAATAGTAGGCATTTATTTCCTGCTGATATTGGAATAGCAATAAATTTTGATCAAATAATACCAGAAGAGATTTTAAATAATTTTAGAATAGGAGTCTTTAACGTACATGCATCAAGATTGCCTTATGATAAAGGTATTTCTCCGGTACTTTGGGCGTTTGCAAGAGGCGAAGAAAAAATTTGGTCTACAATCTATACGATGGAAAGCAAAATTGACACTGGAGACATCTATGACCAATTCACTATACCGGTCGAAGAGAAAGATACGGCATTTAGCCTATACAACAGGGTATGTACAATTTCTGGCAAACAACTTGAATATGTTATTGAAAAAGTAGCCTTTTCGAATTTAGGCATAATAGGTCGTAGTGAAACATCTGAAGGAAACTACCTTGGATGGCCCAACCACGAGCATTTAAAAATGATGAGGATTAACAAAAAGAAATTTATCTCAATAAGGCAGGTTATTGATGAGTTCATCCAACTAAAACTGAGATATTTTTCTTAATATCCTGATTAATCAAATAAAAATATTCAATACCCTTAAGAGAACTGAGGTTGTGGGAGTAATAATTGGAAAATAAGAATTTTCTTGCCTTTGCGCTTCCTGATATATGTGAAATGGAAATCACCACTGTCACTAATGCCTCAAAGGAGGACTTTTTCCAATCGGGCTTTGAGATAATCAGAACTCGGTTTTCAACACGAGTGTCAACAAATGACGTTTGAATGGCTTTTTAAGAAGATATTTTTTTCAAGGGACAAAGTTATTATGAATAATTTTAATGCGACACCCTTTGCTCTACCTGATATTGGCACAGAAGAAATTGACGAGGTGGTTGACACACTAAAAAGCGGATGGTTGACAACTGGCCCAAAAGTAAAAAAATTTGAAAACGATTTTAAAGATTATTTAAATGTTAAATATGCATTTGCCGTAAACTCATGCACGTCCGGGTTGCATTTGGCTTTAGAGGCCTGCGGAGTAGGACCTGGTGATGAGGTTGTTGTACCTGTACATACGTTCACCGCGACTGCTGAAGTCGTTAGGTATCTTGGGGCGGAAACGGTCTTTGCTGATATAAATAGAGAAACTTTGAACATTGATGAGAACGAAATTAAACCAAAATTGAATGGTCGTGTTAAGGCAATTATTCCGGTTCATTTTGCCGGTCAAGCATGCAATATCGGTGCAATTTCTGAAATGGCTGAATCTCACGACCTAAGCATCATAGAAGACGCGGCACACGCGATTCCATGCACATATCAAGGCAAAACTATAGGCACGATAAGCGATGCTACAGTTTTTAGTTTTTACACTACTAAGCCAATTGCAACAGGTGAGGGGGGTATGATAGCAACCAATTCAAAAAGGATTGCTGAAAGAGTAAATATTATGCGGTTGCATGGAATAGATAGAGATATATGGGAGCGCTATACTGAGATTAAGCCTAACTGGAAATATGCCGTAGTCGCACCTGGATTCAAATATAATATGCCCGATATAATGGCCGCTATAGGTATACACCAGCTAAAGAAGGCAGATGCGTTTCAACAAAGGAGGAAATGGATTGCAAGCCAATACAACAAAGCGTTTAAAAGAATGCCTATAGGAATCCCCTGCGTTCAGAATGAATTGGAGACTCATGCTTGGCATCTCTATGTTGTCCAATTAGAAATCGAAGCCTTGGCGATAACTCGTGATGAGTTCATTAACAAAATGTCTGATATGGGGATAGGGACCAGCGTCCATTTTAGACCATTGCATTTACATCCATACTGGCGTGATAGATATAACTTGAAACCTGAGGACTTTCCCGTTGCATATGACATTTATAATAGATCAGTCAGCCTTCCGATTTATTCAAAAATGACAGACGATGATGTGTGCAGGGTTATTGAGGCCGTTAAAACCGCTCTCTCATAGATGATCAGTTATTATCCTAATATTAAAAGATTTATCGATGTAGTTACAGCATCTTTTGCATTAGTGCTATTGTTGCCTTTGCTGATATTAATTTGTCTGTTAATTTATGTTGAGGATAGAGGGTGTCCCTTTTTTTCCCAAATTCGTGTCGGTAAAAACTTCAAATTGTTTCGTCTAATTAAATTCAGGAGTATGACAGGTGAAAACACGAAATTTGAGAACGCTTTTCAACCTGGTGATAATAGTAGAGTAACGACAATTGGCAGACTATTGCGGAAAACGAAATTGGATGAATTGCCAGAATTGCTTAACGTGCTACAAAATGATATGAGCCTTGTCGGCCCCAGACCCGAGGTCAAAAAGTATGTCGATAGATATTCTGATCAATATAGACGGGTATTGTCCGTTCAACCCGGCATTACTGATTATGCATCTATTAAATATCGATCTGAGGAGGAAATTCTAAACAAGCATCCTGATTCTGATAAATATTATCGTGAGGTCATTCTACCCGATAAATTAAAGATGGCTACTCGGTATTCTGAATGCATTGCTTTTAAGAACGATTTAAGAATAATTATTCAGACATTGGAAATTTTACTTGGCCCTAATAATTAATATCATGGTTTTCACGTTTTCAATTTTGAAGCTTTCAGCTAAAACTATCATGTGCGTATTCTATATTCATAAGTTGACAATATATCATGTGGCGACAAAAAAACAGTAGTAATCTTCCAATAGTTTTATTGACGGACACTTTGTTTTTCGTATTGGCTTGGTACGGAGCATTCTGGCTGCGCTTTAATTTTCAGATACCTGCATCAAGCCATGGTTTAATCTCAAGATCCATCGCTTTTGTAGTCCCCGTTAACATACTTGCTTTTTATTTTTTAGATTTATATCGAGGAACGTGGCGCTATACGAGCATTAAAGATCTGTCCAATATAATTAAAGCCGCAACACTAAGTTCCGTAACTATATTTTTAGCAGTCTATTTATCCCACGGATTCTTAAATTTTGATAGACCTGCTTTAATTATCGACTGGTTTCTTGTGATCTTTTTGACTGCTGGATATCGAGTTGGAATGCGTTTATATTTCGGGTTTTTAAAAGGTGATGCAATGGCTCGCCACCCTATAAAAAGTCTTTTTCAGAAAAATGAAGACGCCAAAATAGGGATACGGAAATTGATTATTGTGGGAGCTGGTGATTGTGGGGAAAAGATTTATCGTGAAATTAGGGACAATGCGGGGCTTAAATACCGGGTGGTAGGTTTTCTGGATAATGATTTTACCAAACATGGCCGTCAGATTCATGGGGTCCCTATTTTAGGTTCCCCTGATAATATAGGTTTGATAGCAAACGAAATGAAGGCCAATGAGATATTAATCGCAATACCGTCGGCAACCTCAAAACAAATGCGTGAAATTGTATTGAAATGCAAAGAGAGTGGGATCGACCATAAAACCGTGCCTGGAATGGGGGAGCTGATCGATGGCCGTGTTGCTGTCCAGGCGATACGTGAAGTACGGTACCAGGATTTAATCGGGCGTGAGGTTGTGCAGTTGGAAGAAGAGCGTATCGGTGAGTATCTCGAAAATGCCAAGGTGTTGGTGACCGGAGCTGGGGGATCAATCGGATCGGAACTCTGTCGCCAAATTTGCCGTTTCAAGCCGGAGGCTCTCGTCCTCTTTGAACGAGCTGAAAGCCCACTTTATGATATCGAGATTGAGCTGAAGAGGACGTTTCCATATATAAAGATAGTAACAATCCTTGGGGATATAAGGGATCGTCGCCAACTCTCCAAGGCTTTTGAGGCCAACCAACCGCAGGTCATTTTTCACGCAGCTGCCTATAAACATGTGCCTCTTATTGAATCGCACCCCTGGAAAGGCATTCGGAACAATATTGTCGGTACCCGCAACCTGGTTGAGACTGCCAATAGCTTTAACGTGAATAGGTTTGTTTTTGTCTCTACTGATAAGGCGGTTCGTCCTACAAATGTGATGGGAACTACAAAAAGGGTGGCCGAGTTAGTTGTTCAAGGACAGAACAGTTGTCAAATATCGAATACTAAATTCATGATCGTTCGCTTCGGAAACGTCGTTGGCAGTATTGGTAGTGTTATCCCGCTTTTTAAAAAACAGATTGCCTCAGGTGGGCCGTTGACGGTGACCCACCCTGAAATGACACGCTATTTCATGACAATTCCGGAGGCAGCCCAGTTGATCCTCCAAGCCGGCAGTATGGGCAACGGGAGTGAAATCTTTATCCTTGATATGGGAACTCCCATTAAAATAGTGGACATGGCACGGGATCTCATCCAGTTCTCAGGACTTGAGCCGGATCGGGATGTCGCGATTGAGTTTATTGGCTTGCGACCTGGTGAAAAGCTATATGAGGAGCTTATTACTGAAGGAGAGGGTATCGTTCCCACCAGTCATGAAAAAATTATGGTTCTCAAAGGCCAAGCATGCGAGCAAGATATTCTGAACAAGAAGATCGATGAATTGCGTGAACTGGCTTATGAACAGGATGGGGAAGGTATAAGGAAACTGTTGAAGGAGGTTGTGCCGGAATATCAACCGGCAAACAACTGAGATCAGATGTCGGAGGTCAGAAGTCAGATTTAAACACTATGCGCCATGCTCTATGCTCTTGGCGATTTTCACAAATAGGTGATCTATGGCTCAAGGTAAACATCAATTCGGTATTGGTTTGGTAGTTGGTATTTTATTTGCCGCTTTGTTTTTTATGTATTTTGCTCCAAGATACAAAACAGTTGATGAAGATGGTGTTTTGTACAAACATGACCGTTGGTCAGGAAACTCCTGGCAGTTTGTGGACAACAACTGGCAAGAGATAAGCAAGAGTGTGGATAAATGGGAAGTTGTGGACAGCGAGTTACGTAAAGCACTGAAGGTACCGGAGACAGTCAAAGCCAGACAAGACGTCCTTAATCGACTTCGGGACAGGTATCATAAACTAAAAGGAGTTAGTGACGAAGATTTACTAGAACGAATTAAATTCGTATATTCAAAGGAATTGATGATTGGGCATTATATGCAGACAATCGTGAATATTGAGCAACAAGAGACTCAGAAACAAAACCAGTGACAACTTATCTTTGACAGGATCAACAGGATTGACTGGATTAAAACCCTGTGAACGCTGCCCGGATGGCAGCGCTCACGGTCCCATTGCCTTCGTCAAATTTAAAAATTACATCATAGAATTTTAAATCCGGAGATTGGCAATAGACTTTAGAATTCTGTGTCTCCTGTAAATCATGTCGAGAAGGGGTATAGTGTAACATAATTAGGAGCACCTTCGCACAGGTTCCGCAAAGCGGATGATACCGTTTTCAATTTCTTCCGGAAATTGAAAACATGTTTTTAGAATCCTGTCTATCCTGTTGATCCTGTCAAATTAAGCCCTTCGAGATCTTGTCTTAATGAGAATACTAATTTTAATAGCTGTTTTGTCTTTAATCCTTACCGCAGCCTGCGCGGTGGATCCGAAAAAGGAGAGCCTATCGAATTATGTAAACCACGACATCCTTGCGGTTGCATCCATTGAGGCAGTGGCATTTGAGCGGTATGCGGCTGTCACTGATAAGAACTACACCACTGATGAGGCTGTATACATTGCTCTGAGAGATGAGGTGATCCCAGTATATAAAAGATTTTTCCATCTATTAAGCCAAGTACGCCTTGAGGATGAAGGGGTGGCTCGTGTCCATGGGCATTATGTGAAAGGTTCAAGAAGGATTCTGAAGGGTTTTGAGCTTAAGCTACATGGAATCGCTGATAAAGATAACGCATTAATAATATTGGGAAATGAAAGAATAGACGAAGGTATTCGTGAGGCCCTTGTTTGGCGCAAAGAGATCCTTGCTCTTGCTGAAGAGCGTGGATTACGTAATTTAGATAGAAAAAAGTCCAAGATGGAGAAGTTTTTCTATTCGATGGATGAGTTTGTTACTGATATTGGGCCGACGGGGCAATAGGGGCGGAGGATCCGCTCAGGTATAGGGTAGAAGGTTTAAGGTAAAAGGTAAAGTCACCAAACCCTTGGGGTCAGGAGGCTGGAGTCGGGAGTCTGTTAATACAGATCGTATTAAAGAAGCTGTTGAAATACCCACAAGTTCTATCTGAAGTTACAAATCTTAAGGCCAACCACTATTTGCTAAAGAAACTCACAAATCTACTTATGACTGCTGTTATTGGCAGTCTTTTTTTTGGCGTGGCATTAGCCGGAGACCGCCCTTTCAATAATGTCACCAATTGGGGTGGCACCGGTTTTATGGAAATGCCCAATGCAAGAGTGCTCGATGATGGTGTGATCCGGTTTGGAGTAGCCCAGGCAGATCCTTACCGCTGGTATTCCGGCGCAATGGGTGTATTGCCACGCGTTGAATTCGGCGGGCGGGTAACAGAGGAATTGAATTATTTTTTAAGTGAAGAGTATGGAAATGTTAGGGACAAAGCGTTTGACTTTAAGGTGCAAATTGTAAAAGAAAGTAAATATTTACCCTCAATGGCCATCGGGATGAATGATTTCCACGGTACTCGCCTTTGGGCGTCTGAATACATTGCTTTCAGCAGGAAATTATCTCCATTTGATCTCACCTTTGGGTTAGGCACGAAGCGGATGAGCGGTGGGAAAAGCTTTTTGGGTATCGACGATCTCGGACCTTTTGGCGGGATTGAGTGGAATGTCAACAATCGCATTAATTTGATGGCTGAGTACAGTCCTATCAAATATGAGAATGATGTGCATGCCAATCAGAATAATGTGAAAGAAGCTTCTTCCCCAGTCAACTTGGGTGGGCGTGTAGAAATTTTCAGAGGTATAGACCTGAGCCTCTCGTGGCAGAGAGGGGATGTCTTTGGAATCAACCTAAATTTCAATGTACTACTTGGAAAATCGATCGTGCCGAAGCAACCTAATCCGCCTGCCTGGCGGACGTTAGATCCTGAAACTATCTCCAGTGGGAATGCTACAAAAAGGCTCAACGCCATACAAAAGGAGATCAAGTCAGCAGGCTTTGATAATGTCAATGTCTACCTTGCCGATCAAACATTAACCGCTGAATTCCAAAATGAACGCTACATATCCAACCAGAAAGCCGCTGGCAGGGTATTGCGTATTCTGCTGAAGCATTCTCCGAATGACATCGAACGCATATCTGCAGTGCTTACACGCCGGAAAATTCCTTTTTTGCGAGTATCTGTCGATCCGAAAGATTTCGACAAATACTTAATGGGAAAAATGCGTGAAGACATTTTCGAGCAACTGGTGACCGTGGAAACGGTTTCTGAAAAAAGCCTAAAAGCCAACCAGGCAATTGGACAGTCGGAGAAAGACGAACGTTTGGATTACAATTGGGGCATCAAACCCGAATTCGAACCATTCTTGAATGATCTTTCCGGAGCGTTCCGGTTTCGGATTGGTATAAAACCCTATGTAACGGTTTCGCCCTGGAAAGGCAGCGAGTTTCTTGCTTCTTATATGATTCCATTCTATTCAAATGTCCAATCCCAAAACGTTCCGCCCCCGGATGCCGTGAGAAGCGATGGTTGGAAATATCTGGGGGATGAACCATCTGTGGATCGCCTCTATTATGATCAGACGTTTCGTTTGGGTGAGCAAACACTTGGACGGTTTAGCACTGGATACTTAGAGAAAGAATATGCCGGCTTTAGTGGTGAGGCCATGACCTTTCCCGGCAAGGGCAATTTTGCCGTCGGGGTGGAATCGGATTGGGTCCAGAAGAGAGTCCCTGGTAATACATTGGAACTGATTGGAGACAAAGAGTACTATACGTATCTTGGCAATCTATATTATCGATTCAAACCTCTGAAAATGACCTTACGAGCCCAATATGGTCGATTCCTGGGCGCAGACGTTGGATGGCGGTTTGAGGCGAGTCGTGAATATGCGCACGGTGTGATAGTGGGGGCCTGGTACAGTTTCACTGATACCGATCATTTCCTTACTCCTGAGAATCGTGGTTACAATGATAAAGGTGTCTTCATGCGGTTGCCGGCGCAGATGTTTTCTTTGCGCGAGAAACGCACTCGGTACTATTACAGTCTTTCACCATGGACTCGTGATGTGGCTGCTACGGTATTACATCCGAGCAGTCTGTATGATATCGGGCATGACCTGATGCCGGGGTTGTTTGAGGAGGAAATGGGAAAACTAAAAGATTAGTTTTCCCATTGGGCATAGAGCATAGTGCAAAGGCGCAGGTCTAAGGGCAGGCAGGGCCAAATGTCTGAGATCAGAGGCCGGATGAGAGAGCGAATTTGATTTTGAGAAATGCTGGATACCAAGACAGTTGGCCTAAAATGAGGCATCGAATGATTATGAAAAATAATTCCAGTTGGTTATCAACTCGATACTTGAATTAATCCATTAATATTTCTATGATTTTTAAGATCTAAATTTACCTAAGTAAAAAAAACACTTGCATGAATTTGTTAGATGCTATATTTTTGAGTCTCCGTTAGAAAGATCCAACTTACAATTTGGGAGGAATTACGATGAAAGGTCATCGGGCAATAAGCGTATTCGTATTCTTGATAGCTTTGATGTTCATAAGTGTACCGGCTGTTCTGGCTGGTGATGCTGCTGCAGTGGGCGCTGCTGCTGGTTCTGCCGGCGGTGGATCTACAACCATTGCGGCTGCCGGCGGTGCGGCAGGCGCCGGAGCTGCTGGGGCCGGAACCGGCAGTGCCGCGGGTGCGGGAGCTGGAGCCGGCGCTGGCGCCGGGGCTGCAGGCGGTATTGCAGCAGGGACTACTGGTGGCTTGGTTGTGGGTGGTGCTGTAGTCGGGTCAGTTATTGTTGTCGGTGGTACTACTGCGGCTGTGAGCGAAGATCCGAAAACACCTTCCACGCCTGCTACGCACTAATCTGCATCAAACAATTTAAGCATTAAAAGGGTTTGCCTTGGAAATAGGCAAACCCTTTTTTATTTGAAATTACGGCCTGTTGAAGCAATCTGTTGCTATAATAGACCGGTTTTTAGCGCTTTGCGAATAATGATGATCGAATAAAAGATCTGAAATATCAGGTAAGGTAAAAAGACCAATAGCCGACGGTTATCTGGTATAGTGACCATCCAGGTCGCCCCGAAACCTTGGGCGATGCCGACCCCCCAATAAAACGCACTTACTTTAGCATGGCTGTAGCCTAATTGATTGAAGAGTTGGTATAGATGCGACCGGTGAGCCTGGAATACGTAATCACCCTTTATAAGTCGACGCATAAAGGTGAAAAGCGTATCATAGATAAAATGCAGCAGTAGCAGGGGCATGACGAACAGGGACGTATGCGACGCATCATATAGCGCTGCAATAATGGCCAGACTGGCAAATACGAATCCTAAGAAAGCGCTGCCCACATCACCCATAAAAAGTTTAGCCTTAGGAAAATTGAATAATAAGAATCCCAAAGCGCCGGCTGCAATCGTGTAGCTGATGATATAGGCGAAATTGCTACCCGAGGAGGCGCAAATGTGCCCAAAAAACAGGCAGACTATAACTGCCGTACCGCCTGCTATCCCATTGCTACCATCCATGAAATTAAAGGCATTGGTAAGGCCGACAATCCAGAAGAAAGTAATGATGTAACCAATGATACCCAACTGGACCTTTTCAGCCCAGGGTAGCGATAGCTCACTGATCACGATACCAAATACCATTACCACCAGTGCTGAAAGGGCCTGCGAGGAGAGGCGGAAAAAGAACTGCGTGGTGATGAGATCATCTACAAATGATACGATGGCAATCAAAAGAGCTGAGCAAACAAATCCAAGGAAAAAATAGTCTTTTATTACAGCTACATCTGCCAGTGCATAGATTGCAATGACACCAGCTAAAAAGGTGATAACGATCGCAATTCCGCCTGATTTAGGAATTGGGTTATCATGGGAAGACCGTTGGTTGGGTATATCCATGATAATTGGGTGCCGAGATAGATACCAGCATATCCCTGCTGATAGCAGGAAGAGGGCGAAGCCGAAAAGCGGGTGGGAGAGTAGAGATGCGGGCGCAATCTGTGACATATTAATGTGAATGGCATTGCCAAGAGTTTCCGTGCACTACGTTACTGGTTTTCATCGAAAGCTCAACATACTGAATGTATGCCTCGCATCCGATGAAACCCAAAGCCTTGTTCACGAAAATCTTGGCTTAGCCATTGAGGACCCTTTGGTTTGTGAAGTAACTTGAAGCTAATCTGATTGTTGATTTGAAAAAGTTAAGATCTTCCCAAACAGTTTGAGATAGACGATAAGCGCCATCCCTGGCCCCAAAAGAAGACCAGGGTATGGCGCGCGGTCGTCCTCTCGGGTATAAATGTTTTGCCGAACAATAATACCCAAAGGAGGACACAATGACCGCAACTAAGAAGTTAGCACACAAACGCCTGACCTTGCTACAATTAGCTGAAAAACCGGGCAACGTATCCAAGGCTTGCCGGATGCACAAAGTCTCTCGCAGCCAGTTTTACGAATATAAACGATCCTTTCAGGAGCATGGTCTCGAAGGCCTGGTGGACAAACCGCCGATTCCGGCTTCTCATCCGAACCAACTGCCTAAAAAGATCAGGGGCCGGATTATCGAGCTTTCGCT
>Ga0209260_10000018_pt1 | contig 137652 bp, 118 predicted proteins | sample WorMetTypGCAVOLI_FD_187421 | JGI IMG/M metagenome (GOLD analysis project Ga0209260, IMG submission 187421) | Marine gutless worms symbiont microbial communities from Max Planck institute for Marine Microbiology, Germany - Olavius algarvensis... ...
TTGTTTGTTTTTGGCGAAATTAACAACCACCCTACATACAAGGAGGATTTTTTTCAATGACTCGTTTTACAACTCATTATATGACTCATTCTAAACTCGTTTTTGGACAAGAGTGAAAATACATATTAATTCGAAAAAGTGAAAGACACCCTTCAGGAGATTAATGTATGAATATTTCCAGAATGATAACAATGACCATTATTTTGGGATTACTCGGTCAATTATGCGCTTATGCTGAACAGCCGTTAAAGTTGGAAGCCATAGAAAGTAATTACCAGTTTCCGTTTTTCGATACGCAGACCCCGGTATGGTCTTATAATGGCCAGATACCAGGGCCCGTTATTCATGGCATGGAAGGCACGACCCTGGTGGTAGATTTTTTAAATAAGCTCCAAGAACCGTCGAGCATCCACTGGCATGGCTTGCGGATCGACAATGCCATGGACGGGGTTCCGGGTGTCACCCAGGATCCGGTTGCACCGGGCAAGAATTTTATATATCGCCTGAAACTCGAAGACGCCGGTACTTTTTGGTATCATCCCCATTTCAACTCCAGCGAACAGTTGGAAAGAGGTCTGAAAGGGGTTTTCATCGTTGAGGAAACAGAAAAACAGCCCTGGTCCCAGGATGTAGTATGGCTGCTGGATGATTGGTTTCTGCAAAAAGACGGTACTATCTATCCCAAATTTAATACTGGACGGGATCTGATGCACGATGGTCGCTGGGGTAACGCGCCGACTATCAACGGTAAATTCCGCCCGGAATTCAAGGTAAGCCCGGGTGAACGTATCCGGCTGCGACTGATAAATGGTGCCAATGCCCGCATTTTCGCGCCGCACATCGAAGGACTCTCAGCCAATGTCATTGCAGTGGACGGAAGACCGGCAACTCAAATCTTTCCTTTCAGCCGGTTCGTGCTGTCCCCAGGAAATCGAATTGACTTGGATCTTACGATACCGCAGGAGGCGGGCGGGAAAACCTATATCATTGAGGATAGATTCTCCAGAAAAGCATTTCAGCTGGCATCCATTATCGTGAAGCCCGCTGAACCCCTTAATCCGCCGGAATTCACCCCTCCGACTGAGGCAAGCTTTATTCCCGCCCAAATGTTTGAAAAGGTAAAGGTCGAAAAAACATGGGATTTAAACGCCATTCGCGGTGGCAAATATGGCATTGGCTGGACCATCAACATGAAGCTGTGGCCCGATGCCGACAAGGTTGATTATCCATTGGGTGTACCCCGGAAAATCACATTTAAAAACAGCAGTTCACGGCTTCACCCAATGCACATTCACGGTGTTTTCTTCAGGGTGCTGGAGCGCAACGGCAAAAAAGCAGTGGAGTCATTTACAAGAGATACGGTCCTGGTGGGGCCCCGGGAAAGTGTTACCATTGGCTTCGTACCCGAACATCCCGGGATCTGGTTGACGCATTGTCACATCCAGTCCCATGCAGAAGCAGGGATGATGACGACCATTGAAGTGAAAGATTAAACCCTATAGTTGCATAAAATTTTGATATCCAACTTAGCTGCTGCAATGAAGACCATTGAAAGTATTGACTGATCCTGGATTCTGGTTTCTGGATACTGGATGTCGTTGAAATTCACCGATAGTGTCCTGTTAGGTATCCAGCATCGAGTATCAAGCATCCAGCATCAGCCCGGAAAAAGCAACGATCTCAGGCATAACGGCCAGGCTAGATGATAAGAATTCATGCAATGTTAGGGTAAAGTCAGTCTACTGTAATTCCTTCAACCCGTGATTTTCCGATTATCCTTGTAGAATTGGCAACCGCCACCAAAGCAGTGCCCATATCCGCGAATACAGCTTCCCACATCGTGGCCATTCCCATGGCACCAAACAGGATGAATATCCCTTTAACGGCAAATGCCAGAATAATATTTTGCCAGACAATCCGGCGGGTCTGCTTGGCGATGGAAACCGCCTCAGCCATTTTCAGGGGTGAATCGTTCATCAAAACCACATCAGCCGTCTCCACGGCAGCGTCGCTTCCAAGTGCCCCCATGGCCACTCCGACATCCGCCCGAGCAAGAACCGGTGCATCGTTAATTCCGTCACCGACGAATGCAATTTTACCGTCACCCGTATTTTTTTTGATTAGCTTTTCAAAGATGCTGACTTTATCTTCAGGAAGAAGATCCGCATAAAAACTGTCGATTCCCAGGCTATTAGCAACAGCGTCGGCGGAACGCGCATTATCGCCGGTCAACATCACAACTTGCTCTACACCTTGCTGTTTAAGCCTTTTCAGGGCGTTTTCCGCATCCGGCTTAATTTCATCACCAATTGTGATGTAGCCGGCGTAGTTGCCATTCACAACAATGTGGGCCACCGAACCGTCGAATTCACATTTTGGATGATCGATTGATTCTAAATGTAAAAGGCTGTCGTTGCCGACCATAACCGAATATTCTCCATAGCGGGCTTTGACACCCTGTCCTGGGATATCAGTATGGTCAAAAATCATTGCGGGATTCAGTTCTCGCCTATCTTTACTAAAGGCGTTAATAATTGAAGTGGCAAGGGGATGAGTTGACTGTAGTTCCGCTGCAGCGGCAAATTCCAGGAGTTGAGTTTTCGAAAATCCGTTCAAATTGACAACTTCCTTGACTTGAAAGACTCCTCTGGTCAAAGTTCCGGTTTTGTCAAACACCACCGTTTTAACGGCTGCCAGTGTATCAATAAAGTTTGAGCCTTTTACCAGGATACCGTTGCGCGAGGCTTTGCCGATCCCGCCGAAATAACCCAGCGGAATACTGACAACCAGCGCACAGGGACATGATATCACCAACAGCACCAGTGCGCGGTAAATCCAGGTTTGATAAGAGGCTCCGGATATAATGGGCGGAAGAAAGGCGATTCCCGCAGCTATGATCACCACAGCCGGGGTGTAATAGCGGGCAAATGTGGTGATGAATTTTTCGGTTTTTGCTTTTCGTGCGGTGGCATTTTCGACCAGATCCATTACCTTGGAAATGGAAGATTCGTTGAAAGGCCGCGACACGCGCACGGTTAAGGCGCCACTTTTATTAATTTGTCCGGCCAATACGGTATCGCCGGGCTTGGCAGTTAGCGGCTTAGATTCACCGGTTAAAGCAGATGAATCCAGTTGAGTGTTTCCGCTAAGTATTTTTCCATCCAGCGGAACTTTTTCACCGGGTTTGATGAGTAATAAATCGCCGACTGCCACGGATTCCGGAGCGACTTCCTGATATCCGTCAGAGGTTTTGACAACCGCCTTGTCCGGTCTGGCTGCTAAAAGAGCTCGTATTGAACGGCGCGAACGTGACACGGCTAAATCCTGAAGCAGTTCACCGATTTTATAAAATATCATGACCCCGACGGCCTCAGAATAGGCATGAATCGCCAGTGCTCCGCCGGTGGCGATCACCATGAGCACATTTTCGTCGAATAACATCCCTTTGCGGATCGTTTTTAAAGCACCAAGCAGGACATTGCTACCTGCAATGAGATAGGCTGCAACCACAATGGCCAGCTCCAGTAATGAAAAAGAACCGCGATGAAACCAATCTTCAAAAAATAACTGCAGGCAGAATAAGGCGGCTGCCACGGTCAGGATCGAGAGCTCTCTTTTAAGTTTAAATCCTCCCGACTCTTGATCGGATTCATGCGGAGTTGTCTGCTCAGACTTGGGCACCAGCTCAACCTCGGGCTCAATCTTGCGGACTTCTTCTATTATCCTCGTAATATCACTTGCTTTTACATGCAGGGTCAGGCTGGCAAAGTCGAGCACCGCATCATTGACGCCGTCTACGGCTTTTAACCCATTTTCAATTTTCGCCGCACACGAGGGGCAATCGATATTTTTTACGTTAAAAATTTCCGTTTTCATTTCTGCCATCATGAAAATTCCTTTGGATTAATTATGGCTCCCGGATATGCTCCATCCCCAGGTTAAGCAGTCTGCGGATGTGCTCATCGTCCAAACTGTAGTAAACGATTTTACCGTCCCTTCTGGCTTTGACAACCCGTGACTGTTTCAGATTTTTCAATTGGTGCGAAACCGCCGGTTGTTTCATTTTTAATAGTGCGCAAAGATCACAAACGCACATTTCCGATTCACTCAGCGCCCAGAGAATCCCGATTCTAGTACTATCGCCGAACAGTTTAAACAGATCTGCCAGCTCATATAGAGCAACCGGGTCCGGCATGTTTTTGTTCACGGTTCGGATGGTGTCTCTATGGATCCCTTTTGTGATACACGTCTCGATTGCATTATTTGTGCTTAGAAGTTCAGCGGTCATGTTTCAAATCCCCTCTAATCTTTATTAAATGATCATATGTACATATACTAATATGTTTTACAGTTGTCAAGTTTTTTTTGAAGTTAAAATTTTCGTTTATACCGTGAAAAAATCCATAGAGAAAAAATTCACCGACCCAACTCCAGCGTTGACAAATTTACCACCACGTGGCATATAAATTCTTTTCAACCGGGGAAAATCAATGAAAGAATTATAAAATAAAATCGAGAGCTTAGACAAATGAAAGAAGAGAATCAAAAAGGTCGATGGGTAAACTATCAATCCATCATATTGATTTTTCTGCTTCTAATCGGTGCTGGAATCATAGCCCTGCTTCAAAGCAGAAATTCTTCCCGCCATCTTGCAGCAAAGCCCCGGTTTGAAAAAGGTGTGCCGGCTCCCAATTTTACGTTGCCTGATCTTAACGGCAAAATGGTTAGTTTAGCCGATTACAAGGGACAGGTGGTTCTTCTCAATATTTGGGCCACCTGGTGTGCCCCTTGTGTGGCAGAGATGCCGTCCATGGAAAAGCTCCATCAAGCGCTCAAGGATGAAAAATTTGTAATCTTAGCGGTTAGTATTGACGAATCAGGGGCTGATGCAGTGCTGCCTTTTATGAAAAAACACAGGCTGAGTTTCCCTGCGCTGACGGATGCTGCAGGAACCATAAAAAATCTCTATCAGACGACCGGTGTGCCGGAAAGCTTTATCATCGATAAGGATGGGCGTATTGTAGAAAAAGTCATCGGCCCAAGGGACTGGGCTGCCGACGGCGCTATTCGCTATTTTCAAAAGTTGATTCGGAGTAATTAATCCGCCCTGAAAAATAGCACATATAGGGCTGTAGAATGTTCTTTGAAATATGAGACAACTTTTTAGATTTAAACGTCGGCGGATTAATTACTTTATGCTGCGCATATTTTTTATGCAGCTATAGGGTTCATTGTTCATTTCAGGAGAACGACTATTATGACTGATTTAGATCAAACGTCCAATTCAAACTGGACGATTGTTTTTATGTGCTGGAGTATTGCCAGTGTCGCGACACTGGGCAGTTTGTTTTTTAGTGAAATAATGGAATTTCCGCCCTGTACATTGTGCTGGTATCAAAGAATATTCATGTTTCCCCTGGTTCTAATTTTTTTAGCAGGGCTCTTTCCTTTTGATAAGAGCATTATCAAGTATGCTCTTCCAATAGCTTTAGCCGGCTGGGGTTTCGCTTTCTATCATTACCTTCTGTATTCCGGATTCATTCCTGAAAGCATCCAACCCTGCAGCCAGGGCGTATCATGCTCGGAGACTTACCTGGACTTGTTTGGTTTTATTACTATTCCCATGCTTTCCCTGATATCATTTTCGACTATAATCATATTACTGTTTATATTGAGGAGGAGACTTGCTAAATGAAAAAGCTGAATATAGTTATATTTTCATGTATTTTTCTTGCTTTGTTGTTTGTACTTGGAGTCTATTTATATAACACCCAACAAGCAAAAAATCTTGATTTTATGGCCCGGGAAAACGCGTCAATCTTTGTGCGAGAATATTCACAAACCCTTGGCAGTGATGATGCAAAAGTCTATCTTATAAAATTTTCAGATCCGGCGTGTGAAACCTGCAGCGCTTTCCACCCATTCGTTAAGAAATTGATGGCGGTCAACCCGGGAAAAATAAAACTGGTCGTTAGATACGCCCCGTTTCATGATGGGGCCGATTATTTTGTCAAAATTCTTGAAGCGGCAAAAAAGCAAGGAAAATATTGGGAGGCTCTGGATATTATGTATAGAACCCAGCGTCACTGGGCAAGTCACCACAATCCACAGCCTCAATTAATATGGCGGTTTCTGCCAAGAGCAGGGCTTGACCTGGATAAAATTAGAAAAGATATGACTGACCCTGAAATTGAAAAAATTATCAAACAAGATCTTGCAGATGCTAAAATTCTCAATGTCCGCAAAACACCCGGTTTTTTTGTCAATGGGAAGCCGCTGGCCAGCTTTGGTTACAAACAATTACAAAACTTGGTAGAATCTGAGATTAACGCAAAATATTAGACATGAAACTTTCATTTTCCGTATTAATTTGTATGAAGTATTTTAATTCGACAAAGAAAGAAGCTTCCTTCAGGAGATTTTATGAAGTATCGCTTAACCTTTCGCGGGGAAAGTACTGCAGGTGCACATATTGAAGAGGTCAAAGAAAGCCTGACCGCCCTTTTAAAAGCGGATAGCCCAAAGATAAACAGCCTGTTTTAGAATTTGAGCCGTCGCAAACGCAAATCAGTATTCTTATCATCGACACGGCTGAATCATGTTTTGTGGCTAAAGCAACCCACATTAAGCTGCGGCACGAGTTGTGGGCTGACTGTAATGGTGTCACAGACAAAAAGACACGCAAACTCCCCGAGTGAAAGCTGGAAAGGATTTACAGGATTATTTGGTTCGATTAAATTCCTCGGCCACCTGCTTCCTCATCTCGGCCGATGTCAAATAATCATAGGCCGTCATGGCCAGCATTTTAGCGGCATTGAGCAGGGTTTTGCGGCCGCGCTCACTGGTCGTGGCATCACGAAATTCCACTGAATGACCCGGGATCTCAGGTTCCACGATGGCCAGCACCGGATGCAGGGACGGCAGATAATGGCTGAGATTCCCGATATCCGAAGAGCCGCGCCGGCCGTCGTCCGGATCAGGGGTTATTCCCAATGCCTCCATATTGGCGGTGATGGCAGTTTCCAAGACCGCATTGCGCTTCATGGGGTCCAGCTTGGGGGGATCGATCTCGATCTTGCACGCGGCGCCGAGGGCTAAGGCAGCCCCTTTAGCACAATTGGTAACCCGCTCAAAAATCTCGTCCCGGTAAGATCGGCTGCCGGCCCGCACGTAAAACAGACCCGCCGCATAATCCGGAATGATATTGGGCGCATCGCCGCCATGGGTAATGATGCCGTGGATGCGGCCGTCGGGTCGCAGATGCTGCCGGATGGCGTTGATGTTGCAGTAGGCCGCTACCATGGCATCCAGTGCGTTGATACCCTTGTCCGGCGATCCCGAGGCATGGGAGGTGCGGCCAAAAAATTCCATCTTAAATTTAGTGCGGCCCAGCATGTCTTTGCCCGCGATGTTTAATCCGCCGGGATGAAACATCAGCGCCAGGTCCATGTCATCGAAAACACCGGCCTGCGCCAAGCGCACCTTGCCGCCGCCGCCTTCTTCAGCGGGAGTTCCCACGACGACCAGGCCACCGGAGTCAATCGTCAAAGTTTTATTCAAGGCAATGGCCGCCCCCAGGCTGGCGGCCGCAATCAAATTGTGGCCGCAGCCGTGCCCGATCTTGGGCAGGGCATCATATTCGGCCAGAATCGCAACGGTGGGACGTCCTGCTTGACCACTAACGGGCCGCGCCAGAAAAGAAGTTTCCACCTGGCCGACGCCTTTTTGCACCCCAAACCCCTTTTCGGCCAACACACCGCTTAAGTGATCACAGGCTTCATATTCCTGATAGGCCGTTTCCGGATTGGCTTTCAAAAAATCACTGATGTCATACATATCCTGCGCCAGTGCATCGACTTCGCTGCTGATTTGTGCTTTGACTGAATCCATGGGAACCCTTTCCATTGAAGATTGAAGATTTATGGAATCGCTGCGCTCCACCAATTTAAATAGTGATGAGTGTATAGCACTGAATGTGCAGGACTCCGAGTTTCCGTAATTCACAATTAAAGGCCTTCCAGCGTCACCGCTTCCGTGCTTTCAAGCCCCTGTTATTAAATTCATTCCTTCGACATTTAACCGCCTTGGAGGAGTTGTCCGCCTTCGCCCAACTATCCTCCCCCCTCGTCATTTAGATGGCACGCCGACCACCACTGCGGGGCGATTTCCTTCAGCATGGGCTGCTCTTCAGGGCAACGCTTCATGGCAAACGGGCACCGCGGATGAAAATGACATCCCGTTGGCGGGTCCAGCGGCGACGGGATCTCGCCCTTGATCGGCTCATACTTGCGGCGGCGCATATCGAGGCGCGGCACTTCATGCAGCAAGGCCTGGGTGTATGGATGATTGGGATTGTCAAAAAGCACTTCGGTAGGCGCCATCTCAACAATCCGCCCGAGATACATGATCGCAACCCGATCTGCCAGATGCTCGACCACCCCGATGTCATGGCTGATAAACAGGTAGGTCAGCTCAAAATCTTCACGCAGTTGCATAAAGAGGTTTAAAACCTGGGCCTGGATGGAGACATCCAGGGCCGCTACGGCCTCGTCACAAACAATGAACTCCGGCTGAACCGCCAGTGCCCGCGCGATGCCGATGCGCTGGCGTTGTCCCCCCGAAAACTGGTGCGGGTAACGCCGCTTGTAGCTCGGATCAAGTCCAACGCGCAGCAGGATGTCATCAACATGCGCTTCCGCTTCAAATTTTGAAACCAGCCCATGAACCCGCGGGGCCTCTCCGATGATATCCCGTACCCGCATGCGCGGGTTTAATGAAGCCAGCGGGTCCTGAAAAATCATTTGAATTTTGAGAGCAACCTGTTTCCGATCAGCCGGCGATAAAGTGCTGAGATTCTGCCCCTTGTAGATAATGGCTCCATCGCTGGGGTCCAGGGTGCCGGCAACAATCCGCCCGAGGGTCGATTTGCCGCAGCCGGACTCGCCCACAAGGCCCAGCACCTCGCCCGTCGCGACTTGCAGATTCACATTTTCCACCGCCCGTACCACCTGCTGCCGGATTTTGGCGCCCAGCCGGTTCGCGATTTTTTCCGATAGATCCAGCGTCTTAGTGAATCGTTTGGTCAATTCCTGCAGTTCAATGATCGGTACATTCATATCGCATCACCCAGGTGAGGATGGAAACAGCGCACCTGCCGTCCGTTCAGCGGAGAGGAAATCTGCGGAGTTTCTCTACAAGCCGCGCTGGCTCTCGGGCAGCGGGGGCGAAAGGTGCAGCCTGCGGGAAGATTGAGCAAAGACGGCGTCATACCGGGTATCTGGGTCAGCGGTTCTCCCCGCCGGCTGTGGCCGGGTACGGAACCGATCAGGCCGCGCGTATAAGGATGCAAGGGTTCATCCAATACCGGATCAACATCACCGGCCTCCACGATTTTCCCGGCGTACATGACGCAAACTTGATCCGCCAGACCCGCAATCACGGAAAGATCATGGGTGATCCAGATTAAAGCGGTGGATGTTTCACGGCATAGTTTTTGGATCTCATAAAGAATTTGGCCCTGGATCGTCACATCGAGGGCCGTTGTCGGTTCGTCCGCAATAATCAGGTCCGGCTTGTGGAGCAGCGCGATCGCGATGGAGACACGCTGCCGCATGCCGCCCGAAAATTGGTGGGGGTAGGCTTTCATCCGTTCTTCCGGCGAGGCGATGCCGATCCGGCCCAGCGCATCACGGCTGCGGCGCCAGGCTTCTTGCCGACCCACCTTCTCGTGGGCCCGGACGGTCTCAATCATCTGGGTGTCGATCCGTAAAACCGGATTCAGCGTCATCATGGGATCCTGAAAAATCATGGCGATCCGGGTACCGCGCAGACGTTGCATCTGGTGCTCAGGAAGGGCCAGCAGATCACTGCCATTGAACAGGATACGCCCGCGGACCACTCTGCCGGGCGAATCCACCAGACCGATAATGGAGAAACCGGTAACGGTTTTGCCACAGCCGGACTCCCCCACCAGGCCCATAATGTTCCCGCGCTTGACTGCAAAGCCAACCCCGTCGACGGCCTTCACCACACCGGATTTGGTAAAAAAATATGTCTTCAGATCCTCTACAACCAGTGTCGGGTTATCTCCTGTCACGAATCGCTCCTTACCTCCGAAGGCGGGGGTTGAGCACATCGCGCAGTTGATCGCCCACCAGATTGATGCTGACAATGGTTATCAGCAGGGCAATCCCCGGAAAAAAACTGATCCAGTACTTACCGCTCATCATGTACTCAAAGCCGGAAAAGATCAGCAACCCTAAAGACGGCTTCGTTATGGGCACGCCAATCCCTAAAAACGAGAGCGTTGCCTCCAGTAAAATGGCGTGCGCCACCTGGACGGTTCCGACCACAATCAGCGGAGGCAGCACGTTGGGCATCAAGTGACGGAAAACAATCCGTGGCTTGCCTAGGGCCAGTCCGTGCGCGGCCTCGATATATTCTTTGCCGCGCTCCACGAGGGCGCTGCCGCGCACGGTGCGCGCATAATAGGCCCATTGGACGGTAATCAAAGCGATGACGATCTTATCCACCCCCCGGCCGAGAACCGCCAGCAGCATCAGTGCGATCAAAATGGCCGGGAAGCTGAGCTGCAAATCCACCAGCCTCATAATGAGGGTATCGACGCGTCCGCCAAAATAAGCCGCTGTCAGGCCGATACAGGTGCCCAGGCACAGCGCGATGAAACCGCTCATGGCGCCGACCCCCAGGCTGATGCGCAGTCCATAGAATATGGCGCTAAGCATGTCGCGGCCCTGATCGTCGGTGCCCAGCCAGAAGGTCATACCGGTCATGCTTTCGGACCCGGGCGGCAAGCGGCCATCCATGATGTCTATTGCGGCCAGATCATACGGATTTTGCGGCGAGATGACAGGTGCCAGTACCGCGATTAAAACGATACCCAGCAACACCAGCAACGCACATACGGCGATCCTGTTTTCAGTGAAATCAGAGATAAACCGCCGCATGCTCGTTTCGACTTCGGGAGCCTCTGTCGCTGAGAAGTCTGTCAAAATTTCGGTTTTTGTCGTTTCGGTCATGCTTTTATATCTTGCAGTCGAACCCGCGGATCGAGCACCGAGTAAAGAATATCGACCACGAGGTTGATGGTAACAAACATAAAAACGATAATCATCAGATAGGCCACGATAATCGGGCGGTCCAGCAATTGAATCGAATCGATGATCAATTTTCCCATGCCCGGCCAGGCAAACACGGTTTCAGTGACCACGGAAAAGGCAATCAAATTGCCGAGTTCGAGCCCGACCACGGTAATGACCGGAATGAGGATGTTTTTTAAAACATGCACAAAAATGACCCGCCGGTTGCTCAGCCCCTTGGCCCTGGCAAATTTCACATAATCCTGCAGGATCACTTCACGGGTGCCCGCGCGGGTAAGTCGGATAACCAGCGATATTTTTAACAGGGCCAGGTTGATGGCGGGCATCAAAAGGTGTTTGAGCCCATCCCAGGTAAGGAAGCTGACCCTCATCCCCAGAATTGTCACGGTTTCACCCCGCCCGGTGGACGGCAAAACCCCCAGCATCACCGCAAAAATCATGATCATCATGATGCCGACCCAGAAAGTCGGCAGACTGAATCCCAAAATCGATCCACCCATAATAGTTTTTGAAACCGGAGATTCGGGTTTTAATCCGGAAAAAAGACCCAGCGGAATACCAATCAGGATCGACAAAATCAAGGCCGTGAAAGCCAGCTCCATGGTGGCCGGCACGCGCTGTACAATTAATTTAAGGGCCGACTCCCCGAAAACAAATGAGCGTCCAAAGTCGCCCTGGAACGCATTTTTAACAAAGTGCAGATATTGTTGCCAAATCGGAAGATCGAGCCCGAGCGCTTTGATGGCCCTGTCCATTTCCTCCTGATCGAACTCCGGGTTTATCAAAATATCCACCGGATTGCCGATCACATTGACCGAAAAAAATACGATCAACGACATCGCGACAATGACGAGCGCCGATTGGATTAATCTTCGGATAATAAAGACGGACATGGCCGCGCGTTCCTTTTAAACTTTAGAGCCTTTTATCGGGAACCAGAACTTCAATGAATCCAAGGTTGTATGATTTGGGTTTCAGGTGTCAGCCCTGAACACTGACACCTGAACACTGAAACCTTTAGCACTCAATTCCTAAACGGCATCACCTACTTTACGACCACACTCATGACCATCGTATATTCATCCGTGCGCGGTGTGTATGCCAAACCTTTGCGGGTCGCCCAGGTATTGACCTGGTAATGCAGCGGGATGATGCCCAGATCCTGGATCGCGATCTCGGTCGCCTGTTGCAGAAACTTCTCGCGCTTGCCGTCATCTACTGTAGCCAGGGCCTGCTCGATCAACTTGTCTACCTCAGTATTCGAATATCGGCCCCGATTTGAAGCACCGAAACCTTTTGACTTGTCATAGGTGTGCAGCAAGGACTTGAGCGGTGATGAGGCCTCGCCGGTTCCCGAGCCCCAGCCGACCAGGATAAAACTGAAGGCCGGTGACTTGTTGGGTCCGCCACGTGATGCTTTGCGAAAATATACGGATTTGGGCATGGTCTCAACTTTGGTGTCAATGCCGACCCGGCTCAGCATCTGGCCGATGGCCTGACAGATCTTGGCATCGTTGATATAGCGATCGTTGGGTCCATGCAAGGTGAGGCCAAAGCCGTCCGGAAATCCCGCATCGGCCAAAAGCTTTTTGGCGGCTTCCGGATTGTAGGTTTCAGGCTTAAGCTTGGGGCTGACCCCAAAGAAGGTTTCCGGCAGGAGCTGCCCGGCCGGGATGGCCACCCCCTCCATCACGCGATCCACAATCGCAGGGCGGTTAATAGCCTGTGAAATCGCTTTGCGCACCCGCTGATCCATAAGGGGATTCTTGCCGCCGGTTTTGGTGATAAACGGTGAATCATCCCTGAATTGGTCCAGGTGCAGGTAGATGACCCGGTTGGAAACCCCCTGGGAAAGAACCACGTCGGCGCTCTTTTTTAACCGGGGGATATCGGCTGTCGGCACATTGTCGATCATGTCGACATCACCGGCCAGCAGCGCGGCGACACGGGTCGGATCTGACTTGATCGGCTTGAACACGACCCGGTCGAACTGGGCTTTATTACCCCAATAATCGGGATTTTTCTCGATGACAAGTTTGTCGCCGGGTATCCATTCGATGAACTTGTAGGACCCGGTGCCGATGGTGGCCTTGCCGGAGTTATAATCAGCGGTTTTGGCACCCATCCCGTTTTTCTTGGAAATAATGTAGATCGTGGACACGTCGTTGGGCATCAACGGATAGGGTTTCGGGGTGATGATGTGGAGGGTATAATCATCGATCTTCTTGAGCGTTTTACCCTTGGTGTAAAGCGCAAAAGAGGAAGGACTTGCCTCAACGTTTGGCGCCCGCTCAAAGGTGAAAAGCACATCGTCGGCTGTAAACGGCGAGCCGTCGTGAAACGTCACGCCCCGGCGCAATTTAAACTCCCAGGTTGTGTCGTTGACGGGTTTCCAGGACACGGCCAACCCCGGACCCAGACGCTGGTTCTCGTCCGCATGGACCAGACTTTCAAAGATGTGGCGGGCCAATTGGTTGTTGGGTCCCAGATTGTGATAGTGCGGATCAATGGACGATGGTTCGGATCCCAGGCCGATTACAAGCTGACCGGCGACGGCAGGACCGCACGCCAGCGCTACCGATAAAAATACTCCTAAAATGACCTTTGAAATTGTCTTCATCGCTTTCCCTCCTTCTATTAGTGCAATAGTTTTCCACCCTAAATGATCGTAATCAAAATAAGATGGGTTGAGCAATTCTTGGAAATTAGAGTCGTAGCGAAAGGCACGCGATAGGACCTTTTGTCCTATCAGGAGACAAACAGGCAGAATTTCATTAACATTTTCACCTCCATTTTTAGGCCTGTAAATCTAAAGATGACTGCACTAGATTGATATATCTTAAGCGGGCAAAGGTTCAGGGTTCACCGTTTAAAGTTACTTTATTTCATAGAACTTTCTCAAATGTACCCGGAAGCCATGAACCACTCAATAATTACAAAATTTCTATTAGGGAATGAATATTATTTAACAACGGAACTGTCAAGGAAATAGAAAAAGAGGGCTGCTTCATACCAGTTGGTTGAGAAACCGGTGGCCGGCGCAAATCGCCATTCCGTCTTTGGTCATCAAATCCAGATCCGGTTCCAGGATCAATAAACCGAAATTAACTGAGGGGTCGGGATGTCTATTTTCCAGCTACCCGGCGCATGAGGGTATAGACATCGGACGGGGCCATACTGTTTTGCCGGGCAATTTGTTTGATGGTCATATCGGCACTGGCCGATACATTTTCATCGGTGAGGCTTTTTAATATCTGTTGAATATCTACGCTGTATTCCCTGCTGAAATCAGCCAGGGTTTTGTTTCCCGCTCCCGGCGGTGGTGTTGGCGGCAGGCCGTCTGATCGGTTGCGTTTACCGCTGGGCTTCATCGCCAGAAATACTTTTTGAGGGGAAATGTCATTTAGCCTGGCAATCTCCTTGAGTGATTGGTTTTCATTGTCAAATACCATATTTGCCTGTTTCAGCCGTTTCAGACTGCCGGCTAGATCCAGACCGGTTTTTGAGGCAAATGCTTTCAGGGTCGACAGCTCGGCGTGTCCGTATGGCGGCTCCCCGTATTTAACCGCAGCGCGATCTTTAATGTGGCCGTTGAATTCCAGAACCCAGTTAAAGGGCACCGCTTCAAAATAAGTTCCGATGGCAAATATCAAGGTAAGCACCAGGGCCACATTAAATTCGGACGTCAATACCTTCAACTGCCGGGCCTTATTTTTCAGATAGTTTAGCAGGGGTTTCCAATTATAATAGATGTGCAATAAAATACTTAACAGGAAAAGCAGACCGATATTGATGTGAATATTGCCCCACTGTTCTTTCGTCATCCCCCACAGGCGCCAATCGGCCCAGTAAGCCACGCGTCCCTGGGGCACGATGTATAGAACAACAATGGTAATAAAGAGTATAATAAACGACAATAGCGCCGTTAAAGAAGTAATTCGTCTGATATTCACTTTATTTAAACCATTAATAATTTAACTATTAATGCTCTATGCTTTTTCCGAGACTGTGCCCAGGAAAAGTGGCTCCAACGGGGGCAGCAATGGCACAGTTTATCGGATTCAGGTGATTTCAAGGAAAGTATACGGCTGTATACTAAGAGCTAAAAAACTTTTTAATATAAAACAATAGGGGACCTGCTTTTCAAGGTCCCCTATTGTTTTATGCGGCCTTTGTCTTGTACTCCCAGTCACCCACCGATTCTTCGTCCGCCACTTCTTCCCAGCCCGTGATCATGGCCCGGGTGTGGGCAAACAACGTGTGACCGGTGGTAATCATGTACACATGCACCACAATAAACGACAGGATCGCAAACGCTCCGGCCGTGTGAATCAGGGCCACCGCCTGCAGTGACAGCCAGGTTAGCCCCCACTCGCCCCAGGAATTGTAGCCCCAGTACAAAAACCCGGTCACCATCTGCACCGGCAGCAGAATCGCCGCCAGAATCAGGTACACGATGCGCTGCAGCGGATTGTGCTTGGCCTCTTTGCGCTTGGGCACCGGATGCGGTTCTCCCCGAAAGATGCCGTACATGTAGTAGCGCACCACCGAAAGCATTTTTTTGGTGGTGGGGATGTACTGCTTCCACTCACCGGTGGTCATAATCCAGAAGACAAAAAAGGCAAACGCGATCAGCCAGCTCAGGCCGACAAAATTGTGCACTTCCACCGCCGTCCCGAAACCAAACAGCGTAAAGGCGCCATTGACCTCAAAACCGGTCAGCAAAAGGATAATAATCAACAGCGTCTGCAGCCAGTGCCACAGCCGCTCAAAGCGGGCATACAGATAGATATTTTTCACTTTTCCATTCATCGCCATGCTCCTAATATTGAAAATTGAAGGTTGAAGATTGAATATTTGTGGCAGTCGCTTCGCTCCACCCGTTTTTAAATAGAACCGTCGGAGACGGACCTTAAATATTCAATATTCAATTGAAAATATTCAATCGCTACAAGTTAGTAAAAATATCCCAATAGGCCGCGGAATCAAAAAATGCATTAAAATAACAACTAGTTATTCTTTCGGCCGTTGCCGTTGCTGAAGATGCGCCCCAGGGCATGGATCAACACCCCGAGCAGGCTGGCAAGCACAACGCCCCAACCGGCATAATTAAGGATCTTCGATGGGTCACGTCCGGGCATGTAAAACCCTTTCAGGTTTGACAGCCGGCTGTCGGTTTTCGAATGGCATTCCGTACACGTCAGTGATTTATCCTTGGGCGCCACCATGTGGGTGATCGGAAACACATAGGTTGTTTCGACAAAATCGAATTCACCCGAAAAGGGCAACCCCATGGACTCCTGACCGATGGTCAGCGCTTCGTTCCAGTCGAGGGTGGTCCAGTAGCCTTGCTTGCTCGAAAGCAACGGCATCAACAAAGTCTGGTTGACTTTGTCATACGGCTGATTTCCGCGGTGAACTTTAAAGGGATAGATTCGCGAATTGGAATCTTCCCGATCTCCCACCGGCCATGAAACTTTCGCCACGCCGGCCGGATCAATTTTATCTTTGGCGGTGACGGATTTAATCACACCGTTATACCAGAAATATTCGGGCTTAACGTTTTTGGCCCACTTCATCCGGCCTTTGATCGACATGTAGTCGTATTTGCCGAATTCATCCTTGGTCTTGTATTTTTTGCCGTCTTTTAATTTGCCGGACTGGGCCCAATCCCAGGACATTTTGGTGGGGTTGACCCGGGCAAAGTCTGCGATATGGCAACTCTGGCAGGCCACTTTATCGGTGTGCTCATTCATCTTTTTGCCAGCCTTATGGGGTTCGGCGGTATGGCAGGATTCACAGGTAATTTTGGTGGTCAGATCGTCTTCCACAAGACTTTTTCGTTCCGTGGCCGCCGGTCGCGTGTAAACCCGTCCGGAAATATTGTGCAGGGTTGTCGTGTGGCAGCGGGTGCAATTGAAGTTTTGACCATCCACGCCCATGTGGACATCCAGGGTTTTGCTCGGTTTGGCAAGTGATGTATCCAGATCGCCGTGTTTGACACCGTCTCCCCCCCCGCCGTAGAAATGGCATGAACCACAGTTTTTGCGGGCCGGCAGACCGATATCCTGGGCAGCGTCACGCAGTTCGGCCTGTATTTCACCCGCCATCTCCTTGGACTCCTCGTCACCATCTGCGAGAAATCCCTGGATGTCGGTCATCGCCTCATCAAAGTTCATATTCGTTTGGCTGTGGCAGACCAGGCAATTAACCGGACTTTCCTTTGAAGTGCCCCAGCCCGGATGACAGGCCAGGCAGCTGGCATCTTTCGTTTTATTGGTTGAAATACAATAATTGTTGAGGGAGTTGCCGGCCTTGCCGTATTCTCTGTCTTTGTCGGATGGATCAGCCAGCCAGGTCCAGTGAATGGTTTTGTGAAATTGCTTCTCGGCCTCGGAGTGGCAGGAGATGCACGCCCGGGTCAACTCTGCACCGGATTTAAACTCTTTTTGCAGGATTTCGTGCTTGGAATGATCGGTTGTCCGCCATAATTTTTTTGACTTGGTGGCCTGCCGGGCCATCGCACGCCCCGGTGCCTGCTCTTCCTTTGAATCTGTTGCGGACACAATTTGTGGCAGCAGCAACAAACAGGAGACCAGCAAAATTATATATTTATGAAGCGGAGGTTTCCTTTCCGTAATTTTCATGTTCGGCTCCACGTTTCTGTCGGAATTATTATTAGCGTATTAGTTGTGCGTTCTTTGCATTTTATATAAAAAGCGTATTTCACCACAAAGACCACGAAGTTCACGAAGAAATCATAAAACTCAATATTCAAAGTTTTGTTTTCGTGTTCTTCGTGGTTTAATTTCATTTTAGTTCCAGCTAATCCGGATTAATTTCTAACGGAATAAATTGCAGCCGCCCCTATTGGAACGGCTGCAGCTGCTAACATATCTTCTTTAGGATCTATCCGGCGACAGGGTCCTTTATCTCAAATGATCCGTCTTCTTTGAAGGTCAAACTTCCTTCCAGGTAATAGACATTTTTCAATGCGGGTCTTACATCCTGAACCATGTAATAGGATTCACCACTGCGGGCACCGGTGCCGCAGACAAATACGATCGGTTTGTCCGTCGGCAGGGTTTTAATTTTATCCTCGAGGTTATCCACCGGGATATTGACCGCCGTTTTAAATGATCCGTTGTTAAATTCATCCGCATCACGCACATCGATCAGCATGATACTCTCAGGATTATTCTTGACAATTTTTATAAAGGTATCCGTGTCAATGCTGCCTTCCTCCTTGCCGGCTTTGAGCATGGTCGGCGCAGCGGATTTAGCAGAAGCAACGGCAACTGAGGCGCCTTTGCCGTATGCGGCCACCCAGGCCGGATATCCGGCAGCAAAAACCTTAACATTCGAGTATCCAAGTTCAACCGCCTTCCTGGCGGATTTATGGCTCAACTTTCAGGTAAAGCCGCCGCAGTAGAAAACAAGCGGTGTCGCCTTATCCGCAGGCAGTTTGCCCTTCAATTTGTCAAACTGGGTGTCGGGGAGGCTGATAGCAGACGGAATGTGGCCTTTGTCGAATTTTGCCCGTTTGGGTCGCGAATCCACAATCACCATCTGGTTGGCTTCATACTGCTGGGCAACATATTCAATGGAAACAGCCGCATAGTTACCCTGACCTTTCATCCATGCCGGGAACCCATCGGCAAAAACTTTGACATTGGTGTAACCGAGTTTTTCCGCCTTCCTGGCGGATTTATGACTCAGTTTTCAGGTGGGCCCCTGGCAATAAAAAATAAGCAGTGCATTTTTATCCGCCGCCAGTTTGTCGGTCATCTTGTCAAACTGGCTGTGCGGAAGGCTGACCGCCGTTGGAATGTGCCCTTTGGCATACTTGGCTTTATACGGTCGGGAATCGATGATCATAGCCCCTTCGGGCTGCGGCAATTTGGCGTACTGCTGGACAAAGGCCACATCCACGATATCATGGAATTTCCAGTCGGACGGCTGGCCCGTCTTGGCGGTATCCGATGCCAAGGCCGTGCTTGCGTATCCAATACCGAGCACCAAAGCGAAGCACAGTATTAAGGATGTGGCTGACAATTTTTGAAAACGCATAACTTCCTCCTCTCTTGTTAATAGTTCGATGAAACGACTCCATTATTATTTGAAATTGAAGTCCGGCTCTTTAGCCCAGGCATCTATTCTCCGACTTACTTGCATTTGGCCGGCGTCGGCGAATCGAACGCATGTTCGTATAAATAGGTATAGATATCCGTAACCTGGGTATCATCTAGGTTCTTCCATTCGTCTTCGCAGCCGAACTGAGCGAAATCTTTTTTTGTGAATAGGTCCTCCCACTCGGCCTGGGTCTTATCAGCCGGGCTGATGGGAGGCGTCTTGGATTCAACGGCCCCGCGCTCAAAGCACGCTTTGTAAACTTTGCGATAGGTGTATTTTCCTTTGCGCTTGTTGCCCTTTTCCAGAGCAAAGCTGACCCCCACGGCGGAAAACACAAAAAACAATGCCATTACCGTTACAATTACCTTTCTAGTCATGATTTCTCCTTTCTTATATAATAGAAAAAATTGGTTGATATTTATGATCGGTTGAGCCCCGTTTCAAATCTATTTAAGCGTAATTTAAATTTCCAATTATCCAAGTAGTATGTAGGATAGCAAACCCTATGCCAAATATCTAAAGCTGCAAAAAAATCTTAACACAATGAAATATATATAAATTTTTATATGACTAATTTCTGGAATACGACTCGGGAAGGCAAGTGTTAACACCCATCAAGTTAACAGGTTAACACTTCATGGACGGAGTTGGCAGGGTGAACCATCTGAATCGAATATTGAAGAGTGTAAATTGAATATTTATGGATAAATTTCTGTGGAAGCCGCTGCCACATTTCATTAACTTGCTCATCATAGAAAACCGAAAAAAATATATAAAATTAGAGGGGACCTGTTTATCAAGGTTCCCTCTAATTTTATGCGGCCTTCGTCTTGTACTCCCAGGAACCCACCGATTCTTCGTCCGCCACTTCCTCCCAGCCCGTGATCATGGCCCGGGTGTGGGCAAACAGCGTGTGGCCGGTGGTAATCATGTACACATGCACCACAATAAACGACAGGATCGCAAACGCTCCGGCCGTGTGAATCAGGGCCACCGCCTGCAGTGACAGCCAGGTTAGCCCCCACTCGCCCCAGGAATTGTAGCCCCAGTACAAAAACCCGGTCACCATCTGCACCGGCAGCAGAATCGCCGCCAGAATCAGGTACACGATGCGCTGCAGCGGATTGTGCTTGGCCTCTTTGCGCTTGGGCACCGGATGCGGTTCTCCCCGAAAGATGCCGTACATGTAGTAGCGCACCACCGAAAGCATTTTTTTGGTGGTGGGGATGTACTGCTTCCACTCACCGGTGGTCATAATCCAGAAGACAAAAAAGGCAAACGCGATCAGCCAGCTCAGGCCGACAAAATTGTGCACTTCCACCGCCGTCCCGAAACCAAACAGCGTAAAGGCGCCATTGACCTCAAAACCGGTCAGCAAAAGGATAATAATCAACAGCGTCTGCAGCCAGTGCCACAGCCGCTCAAAGCGGGCATACAGATAGATATTTTTCACTTTTCCATTCATCGCCATGCTCCTAATATTGAAAATTGAAGGTTGAAGATTGAATATTTGTGGCAGTCGCTTCGCTCCACCCGTTTTTAAATAGAACCGTCGGAGACGGACCTTAAATATTCAATATTCAATTGAAAATATTCAATCGCTACAAGTTAGTAAAAATATCCCAATAGGCCGCGGAATCAAAAAATGCATTAAAATAACAACTAGTTATTCTTTCGGCCGTTGCCGTTGCTGAAGATGCGCCCCAGGGCATGGATCAACACCCCGAGCAGGCTGGCAAGCACAACGCCCCAACCGGCATAATTAAGGATCTTCGATGGGTCACGTCCGGGCATGTAAAACCCTTTCAGGTTTGACAGCCGGCTGTCGGTTTTCGAATGGCATTCCGTACACGTCAGTGATTTATCCTTGGGCGCCACCATGTGCGTAATGGGGAAAATATAAGACGTTTCGACAAAATCAAATTCTCCGCTGAATTTGGTGCCGGCCTTGCTCGAACCGCTTTCGAGGGCTTTTTTCCAGTCCCAGTCTGCCCAGTAGGCACTGCTGCCTTTTTTGCCGAAAAGGTGCGGGATCAGCAAGGTTTTGTTAATTTTGTCATAGGGTTGCTTGCCCCGGTGGACCTTGAATGGGGAAATCCGTGAATTGGGATCATTTTGACTGCCCACCGGCCAGTTGATCTGAATCGGTTTGCTCGGATCTACCATGTCATTTGCGGTTACAGCGGCGATTGACCCATTATACCAATCGTACTCGGGCTTGACATTTTTGCCCCAGGACATGTCACCCTTTAGGGTGAAATAAACGGGCTTGCCGAATTCGCCTTTTTTCTTAAACGGTTTGCCGTCCTTTTTCTGACCGGCCTTGGACCAGTCCCACCACATCTTGGTCGGATTCACCCGGGCAAATTCCGGAATGTGACAGCTCTGGCAAGCCACCTTGTCGGTATGATCGTTGGGTTTCTCTCCGGCTTTATGGGGTGTGGCCGTGTGGCAGGATTCGCAGGTAATTTTGGCAATCGTATCATCTTCAACCAGGCTTTTGCGATCGGTGGCAGCCGGGGTTGCGTATGTCCGGCCTGCTATCCGGTGCGTTTCCGTGGTGTGGCAGCGCACACAATCAAAGTTTTTGCCGTCCAGGCCCATGTGGACATCCAGCTCTTTGTTGGGTTTCATAAGCGAGGAATCCATATCCCCATGTTTGACGCCGTCACCGCCGCCGCCGAAAAAATGGCAGGTGCCGCAATTTTTGCGGGTCGGACGACCGACGCTCTGGGCCACCTTATTCCACTGCGGCGGAAAATAGGTTTTGCCGTTGCCCTTGAATACCATCGGCTTGGGGGCCGGATTACCGGCACCGGCCGGGAATTTTTTATAGGTACCGGTCTGTTCGTGGCAGACCAGACAGTCGACTTTGGTCTGATCGCTAAAATCAAAGGACATGTCCTTAAACCCGTAGCCGGCATGACAGGATGTGCAGCGCGGGTAACTGCCGGGCATGGCGATACAAAAATTGTTAATGGATAATCCGGCCTTGCCGACACGCTCTTGCGGCGGAACATTCGGATCCAGCCAGGTCCAGTGGATGGTTTTGTGGAACTGAGTTGCCGCTTCCGAATGGCAGGACAGACAGGCTTTGGTCACCTGCGGGCCGGCTGTAAATTCCTGCTGCAAAATCGCATGCTTGGAATGGTCAGCTGTGATCCAGAGTTGATTTTTCTTGGTCGCCTGTTGGGCCATCGTACGGCCCGGAGCCTGCTCTTCATTTGCCGTCTGGGCGGCAAACAGCTCAAAGGGGCCGCTAAACAGAACACACAGCGCCAGGAAAAACAAGATGATACTTCTAAATTTCAACTTCCTCATAGTGCCCTCCATCTGTTTTTCTATCAATAATCTTTAAACGTGGTTATCCTGAGCAATATTTATACCAGCGTTCAGCTGTAAGCAGTTCAATGCCGCTGAAAAGAAGATCAAACGGCATAAAACCATCAGATAACCATATTTTATTAATATAATCAAATTGTTATCGAGAATCGGCATACCAGACAAAGCGGGAGTTGATGAAAAAAATCTCTCGGCAGCACGCGAATCGCACCATTTTTCCCATTGTAATGGTTAACAATGAGTGTTAAGTTAACACTCTAGAAGTTAACATGATTAACAGTTTACGCAATTATTGAGCCCTGAAAAATAGTACATGCGGGGTTGAACATTATTCTTTAAATGCTCAATTAAGTTGTTTGATCGAAGATCCGGCGGAATAATTATTAAACGCTCGGCATTATTTTTAAATTTTTTTATCTCAGCAATATATGAAAAAAATAGCGCACGAATTTTGCATGAATGGAGTGCATGCTGATGGAAATGGCTAAATACTGGAAAACTATCGTCGATACCCTGCAAGACGGTTTGATGGTTATCGATCCGGAGGGCAATATCCTGGCGATGAATCCGGCGGCTGAAAAGCTTACCGGTTATTCGGCGGATGAGTTGGTCGGCAGGAGTTGCCGAATCTTAAACTGTACCGGCTGTGAACTGTATGGCCGGGGTGCCGCTGAACAGTGGTGCCAGCTTTATGTAAAAGGCAACGTCAGGGCTAAGAAATGTTTAATCTCTAAAAAAGACCGCCGGGCGCTGCATGTTATCAAGAATGCTGCCGTACTCAGAGATTCTGAGGGGCAGATGATCGGAGCAGTGGAAACCTTCACCGATATCTCTGAAATTGTGCGCCAGCAGCAGGAAATCGAAACCCTGCGCAAAAGCTGTCGCCTGGAGGAAGACCACCACGGTCTTTTAGGCGAATCTCCGCCGATGCAGCGTCTGATTGAGCTCATCGAGAATGTCGCCCGGACCGATGCGCCGGTTTTAATCCATGGCCAAAGCGGCACCGGCAAGGAGCTGGTGGCCCGGGCAATTCATGAGGAAAGCCCCCGTAAAGACAAACCGTTTATCAAAGTAAACTGCGCCGCCCTGAATGAAAACCTGCTGGAAAGCGAACTCTTCGGGCATGAAAAAGGGGCCTATACGGGCGCCGATCGCACGCGCATCGGTCGGTTCGAGGCGGCCCACGAAGGTACAATCTTCTTGGATGAAATCGGTGATATTCCGCTGGCCACCCAGGTGAAACTGCTGCGGGTGCTGGAAGAAAAAGAAATCGAACGGGTCGGTGATCACAAAACGATTGCGGTGGACGTAAGAATTATCTCCGCTACGAACAAGAACCTCGACGCCTTGATCGATCAAGATCTATTTCGCGAAGACCTTTTTTTCCGGATCAATGTGTTTCCCCTCAGCTGCCCGTCTCTAGCCGAACGATACGAGGACATCCCGCTTCTGGTCCAAAATTTTATCGAACAAAATACCGCCAAAGGCAGTAAAAAAATAGTCGGCCTGACCCCTGAAGCCATGGAAGCCCTGCTGATTTATTCCTGGCCCGGCAATGTTCGTGAACTGCGCAATGCCATTGAATATGCATTTGTATTGTGTTCGGGCAATTGGATCGGCAGAGAACACCTGCCCCCCAAAATCATTCCCAACGGCAAAAAGCCTTTGGTGGGTCACCATCAAAGCCCGGCATCATGGGAGCAAGAGCGAACCAAGCTGATTAACACGCTGCGCCAGGTCAGCGGCAATCAGTCCGAAGCCGCGCGCATCTTAGGGGTGAGCCGGGTGACGATTTGGAAGCGCATCAAAAAATATGGTATTCGGCTGGAGTCGGAATTAGCCGGGGTTGCCACTACATAGTCATTCTAAACCTAAGGGCTCACACAAAAATAACTTCATATTTTAAAAGGGATCCTGCCGCCACAGGGTCCCTTTTTTAATTTCGTATGGGTTGATTGTCTCCTTGCCGTTCAACGATATCTGCTTTATCTTTTTTTCAGGTCTTTTAAATTTGTAATCTATTTGCTTTGATATTGATGCAGTCAAGCATTGCAACCGGTTAAAATAAAAAATATCGCATATTGTGAAAAATTTGGAATGTAACTATATTAAAATATGGAGAATCAAATGAGTTTACAACGCAATTTGAATAAATTTCCAGCAATATTAGCCTTTGTACTATTGGCTATACTCTCCGTTTCAGCGTATGCCGCAGAGACTTACAAACTGGATCCGGAACATACCTCGGTCGTATATCGAGTCAAATATTCAGGGGTGACCTTTGTCTACGGTCGATTTAACGGTCCAACGGGAACTTTTTTATTTGACGAAGCATTACCGTCTAAAAGTTCCATCGATATGCAGGTAGACGCCAATAATATCGACACGGCGGTGGCGAAAAGAGACAATCATCTCAAGAGTCCGGATTTTTTTAATGCCGGAGAACATCCCCTGGTGACGTTTAAAAGTACGTCGGTAAAGAAATTAAACAGTGGCACCTACCAGGTCACCGGTAATCTGACGCTTCTTGGCAAATCCCACAAGCTGACAGTGAATGCCAAACACACCGGCTCCGGCAAAGACCCGTGGGGCAATTTTCGGCGGGGTTTTGAAACCTCTTTTACCATTAAACGCAGTGATTTTGGCATGGATTTTATGCTTGGCGGCGTCAGTGATGAAGTCGGAATTACTGTCAGTGTTTCAGGAATTCGACAATGATCAGTTAAATGATTTATCTTGTTACGTCTGGAATTAGCCTGTAGGAACGGCTTGCAGCCGTGATTGTATCTGGGATTAAAACACAAAATCGCGGCCACAAGCAACTCCAGAAGCTTCTACAATATTAAGCTGAAATGAATAAAATTATTTCAAAAGTCCAAGCCCGAATAACTGGGTTTGCAGCATTTCTTCTATCTGTTTTTTTGTTTCTGCCGCAAAGCGCAATGACAACCCCGGATTCCGGGCAATTGATCGTATTTGTGCAACCGAACTTATCTGCTGTAGATGATGATTTCCAGCAACGCTTGCTGCCGGAAATTCGCAAATTGGCAGATGCAATGGGAGTCAGTGTCCATGTGGTGGATGCACGCAAAGGGTCTCCCGCGGAAGTTACACTCACCCCTCTGATCATCTACCAGAACCACCGTGGGAGATCAGTCTATCAGGGTCGCAAGACTACGTCTGCGCGCATCCGTAATTTTATGCGCACATCCCGCTTTGTGCAGCAGGGCCAGGAGCTAAATCGCCGGGAAAATATCCCGGTCTGGCCGCAGGGCCGCAACCGGGTATGGGCACCGCTGAAAGTGGCACCGGTCAGCGGAACACGACCGTATGACTATAACCACGACGCCTTTGTGGCGGAAGCATTAAAAAGTGTTGCCAAGGGGTTTAAAAAATTTCGCATCCAAAAAAAAGTTGAACTGGACCGAGCCGACCGGGGGTTTTACATGGATTTTAACCCCTGGTTATCAGACGACGGCACCCTGTTTATTACGGTCGTGGTTTTCTCTCAATTTGATTGCATGAAGCCGGTTTTTTCAAAAAAAATCATCGGGCCCTGGAAGAATTATCAGGAACTATTCAGCCAGGCTTCGGAGGCGGGTGAAGATGCAGTCGTTCGGATTGCTGCCGACCCCGCAAGCGGCGACAGCTTTGATCCGGTAAAAAAGAACATACCCACAAAAACCTGGGAGCAGATCGGCTTTCCCCTGCCGCCGGCGCCAAAGGTGAAAACCGCCGGGGTGGCCGTCTCTGCCGTGGTCCCCCAAAAGTGGGTCCTGACGGATTCGGGGCCGGATGACCCGCCCATGATCCAGTTCCGGTTTCCGGCACCTTTGGACAATTATGCCGGTGAAGTAAAATCAGGGCGCGGTGAATTTTCCCTGTCCAAAAACCGGATGGTGAGCGGGGCCCGGGGTTTTATCGAAATTGATACCCGCGGCAATATTACCATGGGAGATGCCAGGTTGGATGAGGCCATCACGGGGAGCATGATGCTCTATACCAAAAAATTTCCCGCCGCCAGGTTTGATATCGAAGAAATTTCAGATGACGGTCAACCGATTGCCTACGGCCGTCTATCCCCGGCATTCGTAGCCGGTAAATTCATGTTAAAGGGCAAGAGCATCCCCTTGACTTCGATAACTGAACTCGAGCCGATTATGGGTGAAGACGGCCGGCCGCGTCTGTTGGTTAGCGGCTCGTTCAAAATCGATCTGCGCACGTTTAACATTGAAGGTGCGGACGGTCCGGCGCCGGCCAGGCACATGCTGCTGTTTGATTTAAATTTAATCTTGAAAGAAAGATAGGGTTATCCGGGATTGAAAGCCCCAATCAAGCGCAAACTGCGAACAAGGATCTTGCTGGCTCTCGGCGCCCTGCTCATTTCCTACATCGTTTACGGACTGTTTCAGGAGAATTTCAACACCTGGGATTCACGGATAATTGACCAATTATTTGTGCTGCGGCCCAAGGTTAATCCGGTTTTAAAAGGTCATCCCGATCTCGTCATCCACGTGGATGCCAATCTTTACTCCAGCCGCCCCCAGCATGCTCAGGTGATCCGGAATCTGACCTCCATGCAGGTGTCCGCCCAACTGATCGATTTCATATTTACAGATATGGTCAGCACGACGGATGATCAGCCGTTGCTGGATGCCACCCGCAAGGCCGGAAATGTTTATTTTGGCCTCGCCTTCGAACAGCTAATGCGGCAAGCTGTAAAAGTAAAGGAGAATTCCGCGGACACGGGTGATCAACTCGCGGATGTCAAAAAGTGGCAGCCGGTTATAGATACCAGCCCTGACTATTTCTGGGTAGGTGCCAAACCAAACCTCCCTTACCAGACCCTGGCTTCTGCTTCACGGGGACTCGGCTTTTTAAATCTAACTCCCGATCCTGACGGTATCATTCGACGCCTGCTCCTGCTCGTCCGTTATCGAGGTGCCATCTACCCCAGCCTTTCCTTGCGGCTGCTTTGCGACTACCTGAGCGTTTCACCGCAACAGGTTGTCGTGACTCCCGGCAACTCCGTTACCTTAAAAGATGCCCAACCGGTTGATGGTTCCGGGCTGCAGGACATTGTCATTCCCATCGATAAAAGCGGCAACATGATCCTGAATATTGCGCAATCATGGTATGATATCCCGCACTACAGCTACAGTGAAATTTTCCAGGCATCAGAAAACAGCGCCGCCCTGGCTAAATTAAAAAAGGAGCTGGCCGGCAAGATCGCGATAATATCCGAAACCGTCGAAACACGGTATCAAACCAGAGCCACCGGCCCACAAAAACTGCTGTCCTCCGGTGTGATTCAGGCGCTGGTTCTGCAAAATATTCTGGCCGGGTCATTTCTGCGTGAGCTTCCGCAATACGCTGCGGTGTTGATTGAGATCGGCCTGCTGTTGCTGATCATATACCTGTCGTTACGGTTTTCTTCCCCGGCGCTGTCCTTGAGCACGATAGTTCTCACCGGAGCATATATCTGCATAGCCGCAGTGCTCTTTTTCTATGGCGGCGTTATTTTTCAATTCGTTCGGCCCTTGTTGATCATATTATGCGCCCTGGCATTTCTTTTGATCGGCCTGGGGATTGAAAACGCCCTCTTATTTGCTCAAACGGAACGGGCCCGAAAAATGGCCGAACGTGAACTGGAAATCGGCCGTCAAATCCAGGCCGGATTTTTTCCGACTTCGCTGCCGGCACCGCAAGGCTGGGAACTGGCAACTCATTTTCAAGCCGCACGCCATGTCGCCGGAGATTTCTATGATGTCTTTACCCTGGGTGAAGAGAAAAAAGTCGGCCTGGTCATTGCCGATGTCTGTGACAAGGGCGTCGGTGCGGCACTGTTTATGGCCCTGTTTCGCTCCTTTATCCGGGTTCTTTCCGGCACGGCTCACAGCGAGGGACATCTGGCAATCGGCAACCCCACGACGGATCCGGTAAAGATTTTACAAAAAACCATTCTGTCGATAAACAATTACATATCAATTACCCATGAAGAAGCCGGCATGTTTGCCACGATCTTCTATGGCATCCTCGACCCGGCAAAGGGCATTCTGACCTATATCAACGGCGGCCATGAACCGCCGGTTATAATCGGAGCCGCAGGAATCAAAGCCAGTCTTGATCCCACCGGCCCGGCGGTTGGATTGTATCCGGACCTCGTATTCAAAATCCGCACGGTCAAACTGGAACCCGAAGATGTACTGCTGGTATACACCGACGGCGTAATTGATGCCCGCAACAAAGCGGGGGAAGCATTTGGCAAAAGAAAATTGCAGGACCAATTGGTGGATTCATCTCTGTCGGCAGAAGAACTCATCAAAGAAATCAATGCCCGCATCAACGACCATATCCAAAATGAGAATCAGTTTGATGACATTACGATCATGGCATTGCGGCGGATGGCGTAAAAAATCTCTGCCCGGTGGCCAGGCTTTGAGTTGCCCCCTAAAGGTTTATATAAATAATCTTTGGGGCCATCAGAATAATTTTTTTACATTTATTCCCTATTCTGCTAAAATCAAATCCCCGACAACCAAATATGGCTGCCGGGGATTCAAAGGCTACGGTTTATTGTGACAACTACCAGTCTGTGCCTTTCCGGGCTTTTTCGGCCATATACCTGATCATCTTGTTCATCAACTCAATATGCTGCTTGGTATCAAGTTTGCCTTTTTCACTGACCTTTTCCCAGAGCTTTGGGCCTAGGCGTTTGAACCAAGCCAGGCCAGGTTTGGATAAAGCATATTGTTCCGTTTGAAACTGATGAGAATGTTTTGATGTTATCCGAGCGGATTAATTAAGGATTCAGGGCGCGATCATTGCTTCGCGAAAACCTTCTTAAGCAAATCGGTAACCCGGGCGGCAGGATCTTGACGGATCTTTTTTTCCTCTTCGGCCAGCATTAAAAAAAGCCCGTCCAGGGCCTTATCGGTGACATACTGATCGAGATCGAAGCTCAGAGATTCAGTAAAGGGCAGCGCCCGGATTTTGCGGTCTACGGATTTGTAGGCCTGGGTGACCCCGACCTCGGACATGGCCCGGTTTACAATCGGTTTGAACTCATCCTGGAGTTGGCTGGAAGTTTTTGCCTGGAAGTATTGAGTGGCTGCATCATCCTGGCCCTCGAGTATTTGACGGGCGTCACTAAAGGTCATTTTCTTGATGGCACCCCAAAAAATGGATTTAGCCCGGGGCGCAGCACGCTCGGCGGCGCGGTTCATGCTGAGCTCAAATTTGTCGACCTTGCTGCCGAATCCGATGCTTCTTAAAAAACTTTCTGCTTTTTGCACCTTTTCCGGCAGCGCGATTTTGATCTTCGGATTATTTAGATAACCATTTTTTTTAGAGACCAATGTCACGGCCTTGCTCGTTCCAATTTCCAGGGCCTCCTTAAGTCCGTCGACGATTTCGCCTTCAGCAAGTCCCTGTTCCAGCCCCAGGGACTTCATGGCACCCTTCAGGAAATCCTGCAAGCCGGATTGGGCCTGGGTGGCATGTACCGCCAGCATCAGGCAAATAAATACGATTAACTTAGGAGTATTATTCCTCATACCGGCAGATCCCAACCCGGGCAAGCCGGAATTGAATATTTACGATTGAAGATTGAAGATTTGTTGGCTTTAAATTAGCGCTCTACCCTTCAAAATGCATAAATACATCGGTGCCCCGGCCATCGAGTTCGGGTCTGTTTTCCATCCAGTTTAGTATCTTGCAGGCATCGGCTTCGCCGGACGGCGCCGAGTAACTGATGTAAGGCATGACCGGATCTCCGGCGATTGATTTGTAGTAGAGCATTCTAGCACGATCTTTGGGAAATTCGTCCAATTCCAGAAAATGAACCATGTAGATAAAGCAGTCTCCCTCAAATAATTCCGTTTTCCCCCTGAAATCCTTAATCCGCTCCTTAAACTTGTCAACAGCAGTTTGCTCATCATCAGCTTCAATGATCAGATTGAATTCGCCATGCCGGCGGTTTTCTTCTTTGGTTCGTTGTTGATTGGTGGCATGCAGAAATTTCCCGATGTAAATCATGACATATCCTTTCCCGTATAATGAATCCTCCCCGCAAAATCGTGCATCCAGGGTAGTAAGTTGTTCTTTAAAAATTAAAGATTGTTGTTCGGTTGAAACTCCGGCGGATTAATTAATTTTTGCTTCGCATATTTCGAGCTTCCGCAACGCCGCCGGACGGGATGGATCGACGTCCAAAATGAGAAGTGATTTTTGAGTGTGCCCTTAAGCCCAACCGAACGCTTCAATTTTCAAGCTTCCACAATTGCTCGAATTAGGAAGTAGCCAATCTTAGCTGTTTCAAATAAATTTGTCCAGAGACGAATAGCCAGAGAATTTCGATTGCGGAATCATCCAGTTAAGACTTTAACAAACTCAATCAACATTACAGCTCTGCACCGCAGTGCTTGCAATGTTTTGCATCCGAATCATGCCCTTCAGCGCTGCACTGCCGACAGGCCTGGGTAGAGATATTTTTTTTATAAGCTTGCGTCAACTCAGCCGTGACGATTCCGGTCGGCACGGCAATAATTCCATACCCGATAATCATAATGATGGCAGAAATGGCCTGCCCGAGCGCGGTTTGGGGCGATATATCACCGTAGCCGACTGTGGTCAGGGTAACAATGGCCCAGTATATGCTGCGCGGTATACTGGTAAAACCATGCTCCGGATCCTCAATCAAATACATCAACGATCCGAATATCACCACCAGGGTCAGCACGACAAACAAAAACACGGTAATTTTACGTCGACTGGCAAGAAGCGCGCGGTTTAATGTATGGATTTCTCCTAAATACTGCGCCAGCTTCAGCACCCGAAATATTCTCAGCACCCGCAAAATACGGATGACCAATAAATAGTGGGTACCGGGAAAAATGATGCTCAGATAGGACGGCAGTATTGCCAGCAAGTCAACCCAACCGAAAAAGCTGGTCGCATAAGCCAGGGGACGCCCAATACTGTATAACCGTAAAATATATTCAATCGTAAAAAGAATGGTAAAAAACCATTCACCTAAATATAGCAGCTTGCCGAATGATTGTTGAATGGAACTGACGCTGTCAAGCATGACCAGAATCACACTGACAATAATCGACAGGATCAGCAGCACATCAAATAATTTGCCGCCCGGTGTATCGGCTTCGAATATTATCTCATGCAGCCTGGTGCGAAAGGTCATCGAAGAATTATTTTTATCCATGGTATTCACCGCTAATCAGAGGTCAGAGGACAGCAGCTTGAGTTCGGAAGCCGGAATGCGGAAGTCGGAAAAAAAGCAAACGTATAGACAAAACGGAATTATGAGGACTGAGCGCAATGCCCATTGAATCTTGTTGATAGTAAATTAGCTTAATTGATGTTAGTTTATGAGCCCAGAAAACTAAGCGGCTAATTCAACCATCAAGGATGCCCTTTGCCATATCAAGCCGAATTCGAATTATTAGTTTTTCAATTTTCCGACTTCCGCATTCCACATTCCGAATTCAAGTGACGCTTGGCGTCACTTCTGTTTCACCTGATAGCCTTTTTGCTTTAAAAGTTCGACTAAACCTGCGGGGCCGATCAGGTGCCCGGCACCAACGATGACCATCGTGGTTTTGGGCGCTTGCAGCATCTTTTCAATCTGCTGGATCCAATCTTTATTGCGCCGGGTCAACAGGCGATCTTCTATCCCCGGATGATCTTCGAAACTTTTGAATAAAAGTGCATACAGGCCATCAGCGTCCCCATTTTGCCAGGCCGTCATCATATCGTCGGCTAATTGCGCTGAAATAACCAGATCTTTAAGTGTTTGAGTCAGAAATGAGTTTTGATCCTGCGCATCCATTTTCCCCAATAGATTCAGCTGATACTCTACCGTTTCCAGATAGCCAAGCTCTTTTTCATCGTTCTGGGCTTTGGTGTAGAAATGAAGGTCAATACCGTAGAGGGGATTAAAACCCAATCGTTGCAGTTCCAGGGTGGTCAAGGTGACCGCGAGAAACCAGGGTTTGAAACGGCTAAAATAGGCCGGCGGTAACCCTAGATCCTGTAATTTTTTTTCAAGATTTTTTCTGGTAGCTCCGGAGATATTTTGAAACAGATCCTGGCCTTCCGGATAAACACCCGATTCCATCATCTTGGCCTGGATGTCCGGTTCCATCATCGCACCTAAATTCGTTTCAAATACCAGTCGTTGACTCGATGCATAGGCGCGGTCGATTTCTGCGGCCAGCGGATAGGCGCTGCTTTTAAGGACATGCAGGGAACCCAGCAGAAAAACCCGGGTTGATTCAGTTTCCACCACCCACAGACAGCTTTTCGCAGGGGCCGCTTCTTCGACTTGCTGGGCCTGAAGATGGGTCGCAACGACCAGAGAGAAAAAAAAGAATAGAAAAAAAGTGACCACTCTGTTTCGTTGTTGCAGTAAATGCAGATAGCTTGTCATTTTGAATCCTTTTGAATCAATGATTTTTAAATTACCGTGCAGGGTCAAACATGAATGCCGTTTGGTATAAATTCGTAATGCTTTATGGCGTCGTGCGTGCATCAAATAAGGCGGTAATTTTCGCCAAATCTTATTCTATCACAAAAGGAAATTAATATCGATTCAAAGGGCGAATACGCAATTTAGCATTACGCTGTGTATATCTCAATTCGACTGAAGTCCGGGGTTGTTTAATTGGGGAGGGGCTGGATCCAGGTTTTTCAACTTATCCAGCAGCAATTTCAAATTGGAAATATATGGCAGACAATCGGAATATTTTTGGATACGATCCGAAGATTTGATGGCCAGCCTTTCGGCTGCCGCCCGATGGTTAAATTTCAGGTGAATGTAAACACCGGCAGCCTGTATCAAACCTTTCAGGGCCTGGTATTCATCACCGTCTGTCGTATGCCATATCCGTTCCAAGTGTTCATGGACTTCAAAGAAAAGTCCGTGATTCCAGATAATCAGCGCCTGGAGTTTAGCATCTTTGATGCGATTGACCTTAATCTGATTAAAAGCGCGGTCATATCGTTTTAATCGATCTTGAATATAGCCGGTAGATTCATGGTCCAGATTTTGTGCAAGCCATTGTTCAGCGGCACGCTGATAACCGGATTTGTCTGACTGCAGCAGTGCATCCACAAATATTTCCGCAAGCGTATTGCGAATATTCCGCGATAGTCGATTGTTAAAAGGGTCAAAGCGGGCAGCAGACGTCTTTTGCCGGTGCAATGAAGCTGACTGTTTTTTCATGATTTCCGACCCGCAATCTACTGCCTGTCCTGTAAGATCTGATTTACCTGCTTGCCGTCTGCTGTCTTCCCGAAGTGTTTCATGATGGTCCCCATTGCCTGCATTTTATTTTTGTATTGGGAAAAATCGATATTTTCCTTGATCCAGGCCACAATTTCTTCTCGACTCACCATCCTGGGCAGGTATTGTTGTAGAATTTCCAGGTATTCTGATGTTGCTTCTTTCTTTATTTCCAAAACCGTTTGCTCTGATTTTACGAGCCCGTTAATTATCCCGATGATATCATCATTGGTAATTTCTTCCGGTTTTTTGAGCCGGGTGGATTTTTTCCCGCTCTCGAGGGTAAGGGGAACCGTCAGTTTTGGGAACTCTGCCATAATCAGACGCATCGCATTGCGCGCTCCCTGGTTCTTGGTTAGCATGGCTGTTTTAAGGTCCTGCTTAATTTTTTCCAGCAAGGACAGCGGCATCTCCTGATTCCAACCGTATTCAGTACTGTCACTCATCTTTATTGACTCCTCTATTTTTCAACCTTGGTAGCCACATCTTGAATCCTGCGCCAGGCATTCACCACGTGGCGTCTGCGAGTATGGGTTTGACCGACACACAAACGCAAAGTGAGTCGATCATGCATCATGGTATGGGTCAGGTATAGATCCCCGCTGCGGTTGAGACGGTCCATCATATTTTGGTTGATATCATCTCCGCCCCGGTGGCGAAAGCACACCAGATTAAGCGGCGGAGATACAACTATCTCAAACCGATCATCTTTTTTTATCCAGTCCGCAAATTCCTGGGCCAGCTCAATATGACGCCGGATATGATATCGCAACCCCTCAATACCATAGTGACGAATGACGAACCACAGTTTAAGCGCGCGGAATCGGCGTCCCAGGGGAATGTGCCAATCACGGTAATCTATCACTGCACCGGACTCGGTCGCCTGGTTGCGTAAATATTCCGGCAGGATGCTCAGGGTTTGAATCAGGATATTGCGATCCGCCACATAAAAACAATCGCAGTCAAAATTGGTAAACATCCATTTGTGGGGATTGAAACAGTAGCTGTCAGCAGTCTCCAGCCCGTCGTGAATCCAGCGATATTCAGGACACAACGCAGCCGTACCGGCCATGGCGCCATCCACATGCAGCCAGATGTTATTTTCACGGCAAATGTTGCCGATCTGCGGTAAAGGATCAATACCGTTGGAAGATGTCGTGCCCACGGTTGCAACCACAAAAAAGGGAATACGCCCTCCCTGTCGATCTTCTTCAATCTGCCGGGCGAGAAAATCAGGGCGCATGGCGAATTTTTCATCCACACCAATCAGCCGTAAATTTTGCTGACCGATCCCGGCTACCTTAACGGCTTTTTCTATGGAAGAATGGGCCTGGCTGGATGCATAGGCCACCAGGCGGCCATCGCTTCCCTGCTGATTGGCGGCAAAATTTGTAGCCCGTTCGCGGGCAGCCAGCAGGGCACACAGGGCGGCGGAGGAGGCCGTATCCTGGATTACGCCTCCACCGGCTGAGATCGAAAGAAATTTAGCCGGCAATCCCAGCATTTCAACCACCCAGTCCAATACATGGGTTTCCAGTTCGGTACAGGCCGGACTGGTAGCCCACAACATGCCCTGAACACCCAGTCCGGATGACAGCAAATCCCCCAGAATCGCCGGGCCCGATGCATTGGCAGGAAAAAAAGCAAAAAAATTAGGAGACTGCCAGTGGGTCACCCCGGGAAGGATCAGGTCGGTAATGTCTTGCAGAATATCTTCAAACGCTTCACCATTCAGCGGCGGATGGGCAGGAAGTCCGGCACGGATCTGCCCTGGCAAAACCTGTGACAAAACCGGCAGTGCTTCGAGTTGCTCATAGTAATCGGCAATCCAGTCCACGACCGCCCGTCCGTGTCGTCTGAAATCAGCGGCACTCATATGATAAGTCTTTCGCTCGGACATGGTGGCTCCAAGTAATGGTCAACTGCTCTTCACTTTTTCATAAATATAAAAATGGTATGGCTCAGCGGCATCGATGAAGTCGGATTTTGTAATCTCAAAGTCAGATTCAGAAATCTCGGGGAAATAGGTGTCGCCGGATACCTCTTTTGGCAGCACCGTTAAATAAATCCTGTCGGCAATAGAAATGGTTTCTTGATAAATTTGTCCGCCGCCGATGATAAAGGCCTCGCCTTCTCCAGATGGACAGGATTCGAGGGCACTTTTGAGGTCGTGCACAACTTTGCAACCCGAGGCCTGATAATCAGCCTGGCGGGTGACCACAATGTTGGTTCTTCCGGGAAGGGCGCGGCCAATGGCTTCAAAGGTTTTTCTTCCCATAATCATACTATGCCCCATGGTAATCTCTTTGAACATCTTCTGTTCACCCGGAATTTTCCAGGGAATTTCGCCCCGGTTGCCAATAACTCGGTTGGATGCCATCGCAACGATTAATGAAATCAGCATAACGTTTACTCCTCATCTCTTTTTGGGATATTGCATTTTATCTAACAATGTGCTTCTAGCAGAGCGGATTAATTACAGCTCCAACTCCATATAACTCGGTTCATCAAGGGGACTGTAGCGATAGGCTTTAATGTTTTTGAATTCAAGCGAATAATAAAGCGTCCTTGCTTCTTTCATGGTCGCAATCGTATCCAGGCGCATTTTCTTATACCCGATCCCACGGGCGCAGTCGATCACCGTGCAGGCCAGCATTCGCCCAATACCACGCCCCCGATAACCAGATCTTACAAAAAGTCTTTTCATCTCGCAAATTTTATCATCCAGGGGTCGCAATGCCACACACCCGACAAAAGACCCTGAATCCTCAGCCAGCAGGATGCAGCCTTCCGGTGGCGCATAATCGCCGGGAAGGGTGGCCAATTCCTGGCTGAAACCTTGAAATTCCAGATCAAAATCGAGGGAGTCCGCATACTGTGTAAACAGTTCCCGGACCTTTTGATAATGATCTTGTTCTTGGACACTGATAATTTGAATCATGACATCATGCTATTGATCAACGTCAAATAGTCATCCTTGCTCATCGGACGCGGATTGGAACCGTTGCTGCCGTTTATGGAAGAATTATAAGCCAGTTCATCCACATCTTCCATTTTTACCCCCAGACTTCTAAAATCAGGTATGTTTACCTCCCCTGCCAGTTTTTTTACGGCCTCGACAGCCTGGCGCGCACCTTCCCGGGCCGGTTTGCAGATAATTCCCAGTGCCGCAGCTATCCGGGCGTATTTATCGCTGCAATATTCCATATTGTATTCCATCACCGCCGGAAGAACGACGGCATTGCAAACGCCATGCGCGGCATCATATTTGCCGCCCAAAGCTTCTGCGATGCAATGAACCGCTGCCACATCAGAATGGCTAAAGGAGATACCCGCCAAAACGCTGCCCAAAAGCATACCGGCCCGGGCCTCCAGATTGCGACCGTCGAAAACAACGGTTTTAAGGTGAGCTGCGATCAATTCAATGGCGTACAACGCGACCGCATCTGCCAGGGGTTCGGAGCCTTTGGCGGTAAAGCCCTCAATGGCATGGGTTAGTGCATCCATTCCGGTGGCAGCCGTCAAGGCCGGTGGCATGGTCACGGTCATTTCCGGATCGAGCAGGGCGATCCGCGGGGCTATTTTGGTATGATGTATACTGAATTTAAATTTTTGTTGGGTATCGGTAATCACAGAACTGAAGGTTACTTCACTACCGGTTCCGGCGGTTGTAGGCATGGCAATTAAAGGCAGCACGTCACCGGTTACTTTATCCTCGTTTTCAAACTCTCTGAGGTTGCCTGCATGAGTTGCCAGAACAGCAATTGCCTTGGCGCAGTCAATCGGGCTGCCGCCGCCAATTGCTACCAGACAGTCGGCTTGTAGTTGTTTGGCCAGTTGGGTTCCTTCGAGTACATTGTAATCCTTGGGATTAGACTCGACGTCACTGAATACTTCATATTTCATCCGATCTTGTGCAAGCCGGTCGGTAACCTCTGATAAAAGACCGGAGGCTTCAATGCCTTTGTCTGTCACAATTAAAACGTTGACGGCATTTAGATCCCGCAGTGCTGCTGTCAGCTTTTGGGCCACTCCGACCCCGTACTCGATTCTCGTCGGCAATTCAAAACTAAAACTGTTTAACAGATTCATAGGCACGATCTCCTGGTTTCTAAATGCGGAATAATTATTTATTTGAAATTGAAAATATTTGCTAAAACGGATAACAACTTATATGCTAAAAACAGACATAAGGCAATCGAAACCGACTATAATCGGCGCCTGACTTTCAATGCCTTGCATCTATCGTCTGAAGCTTTCAAGTTAAAGCTGTTGGTGCTGTTAAAGGCACCGATCGGGTGAAGAAAATCGAAAAAAATATGAAAACTTCGCGCGAAGCATATGTTCGCAAGGTAACCTGGATTGGACTTCTGATAAATATTGCGCTGGCGTGCATCAAGTTTGCGGCCGGCTATTTTGGACGAAGCCAGGCGATGATAGCAGATGCCATCCACAGCCTCACCGATACGACAACGGATGTTGCGGTCATCGCCGGCTCTCATTTCTGGTCCCGGCCTCCTGATGAGAGCCATCCGTATGGGCATCGACGTCTGGAAACACTTGTCACCGTCTTTATCGGACTGATGCTCGCTGCAGCCGGCATCGGCATCGGCTGGGATGCCGTTTCAGCCCTGCGCGATAAGGAATCAACACCGCCGGGTTGGATCGCTTTGGTTGCCGCGGCGGTCTCAATTCTTACCAAAGAGATCCTCTACCGTTGGACGGCGGTCGTGGGCAAGAAAATCAAAAGCCCGGCTCTGGCTGCCAACGCCTGGCATCATCGCACTGATGCGATCAGTTCCATACCGGTTCTGATTGCTGTCGGCGGTGCCTTGATTTTTCCATCCTGGTCTTTTCTGGATCTTGTTGGCGCCGTCGTCGTATCGATTTTTGTAATGCACGCCGCCATGAAAATAATCTGGCCCGGCATCAGTGAACTGATTGATGCCGGAGCACCCAAAGATATCCAAAAAAAGATCACAGATATAGCCTGCAACATTTCGGGCGTACAGGAAGTCCATAAGGTCAGGACCCGTTATATCAGCACCAGCATTCTGGTTGATATGCATATTGTCGTAGATGGCTCAATCAGCGTCCGGGACGGTCACGCCATCGCCGATGAGGTCGAAAATCAAATTATTAACAGTATTTCAAATGTGTTGGGTGTCGTCATTCATGTGGACCCGTCAGATGTGGAGCAATTATAGCGTTTCACATTTTAAAAGTTGATAATAACCTGGAATAATAATATTATACCATGTTAGACTCTCAAAAGTTAATCTTGTGCCTGTTGTGCCAAAATATTGCTTAATTGACCGAAGCGCCGATACAGATCCGGAAACGGACTCAAATTGCGGTATCCTGTCAATATTAATGAACAATCCGCAATCAGTCGCGGTGGTGAACAATGCCGGTATTTGAATATACAGCCCTGGATGCCAGAGGAAAAACGACTTCTGGAATTATCGATGCGGAGGGTGCTCTGGCAGCCCGTCAGAAGCTTCGCACATCGGGAATATTCCCGGTATCTGTCAAAGAGACCTATGAGGCTGCCCCCAAAAAGGAATCTAGGAGCATCAGCCTGTCGAGCCGTTTCAGTCGGGTAAAACCGGTCGAAGTAGCGATGATGACCCGCCAGTTGGCGACCCTGATCGGGGCCGGATTTCCGCTGGTATCGGCCCTGGATGCACTGGTGCCCCAGACCAAATCCCATGGGTTCAAAAAAATCATGGCCCAGATCAAAAATTTAATCGTAGAAGGCAACAGTTTTGCCCAGGCCCTTTCAAAATATCCGACAACATTTTCGGCGCTGTATGTGAACATGGTGCGTGCCGGTGAAACATCCGGTACTCTCGAAATCGTACTGGACCGCCTGGCAGACATTACCGAAAAGCAGCAGGCCCTGATGAATCGGATTCAAACGGCTTTGGCTTATCCGATCTTTATGTTAATATTCGGGACCATCGTCTTGTTTATATTATTAATTTATATTGTTCCCAGCTTCACTTCAATTTTCGCTGATATGAATCAGGTGCTGCCAACCCCGACCAGACTGCTGATATTCTTAGGTGAATTTTTTAAATCATACTGGTGGGGAATCTTCATTATTTTCGGAATCATATGGTTTCTTTTCAACCGGGCCAAAAAAACGGAGAAAGGTCGCTTCTGGATCGATAAGATCGTACTGACGCTGCCACTCACGGGCAACTCGGCCAAGAAACTGGCCGTCGCGCGCTTTGCCCGCACCCTGGGTTCGCTGCTGGACAACGGGGTGTCAATGCTAGTTGCGCTGAACATCGTCAAAAACATTGCCGGTAACATTTTAATCTCTGAAGCCGTTGAAACGGCTGCCATTGAGGTAGGCAAGGGCCAGGGATTGGGTGCCGCCCTGTCCGGCCGGGGTATATTCCCGCAATTATCCATTCAGATGATCCAGGTCGGGGAACAAAGCGGTGAGCTGGAAAATATGCTGACCAAAATTGCCGATGTATTCGATAATGAAGTGGAAACCAGCATCATGCGTCTCACATCTTATCTGGAACCGGTCATGATCCTGGTGATGGGACTATGTGTTCTGTTTATCGTATTGTCAATATGTTTGCCGATTTTTGAGATGAATCAATTGATCCGCTAGACCCGCTGGGATTGAAGATTGTATTTTGATGGAATTCTATCTTTAAGATTCAATTTTGGGAGCTTATGTAAGGATGAGGTAAATTATCATAAAAATCATCAAAGTATTAATCGGAAACTGTTCACCGAATGAAAACAATAAATTAAAATGATAAAATTCCTTAAATCTTCAATAGTCAATCTTCATTCTTCAATTAACTATGGGGGGTATATATATGTTACCAAAATTAAGACATAACAACCTGGGTTTTACACTAATTGAGTTAATGGTTGTCATCATCATACTCGGCATACTCGCCATGTGGGTCGCCCCCAAAATCATGAGTCGACCCGAGCAGGCCAAACAGGTTAAAGCCCAATTGGATATACAAAATCTGGAAACCGCCTTAAAATTATACAAACTCGACAATGGCAGCTATCCGGCAACCGAACAGGGGCTGCAGGCTCTGGTTGAAAAACCTGAAACCGGGAATGTACCCCGGAAATGGAAGAGTGGTGGTTATCTGGAAAAAGGCAGGGTCCCCAAGGATCCCTGGCACAATGAATTTGTCTATCTGTCCCCCGGCCTCAAAGGAGATTTTGATATCATTTCCTATGGAGCAGACGGTGTTCCCGGCGGCGAGGAAGAAAATAAGGATATTAATAATTGGGAATTTGAATAAAAATTTGTCTGTCCGGGTAGGGTATTAACGTCATGGTAGCAATGTTTAGCGTCCCGAATGTTCTGCAACTTATTTAAATTATAGTCTTTTTGGCGGGCGCTATCTTCTGCAAGCCACATGGAATGATGGTCTGATGAAATGTTGGAATACTGGGTATGAAAAGCGGCAGACGTCATTTTATTCAAACAATGTTGAACCTACATCTCTTAATGATGCTTGTCAGAGATCCATATTCCTGCAACGAACAACAAACACCAAACCACGGACAATTCCCCCGCAATGACGGTTTTACATTGATTGAGCTAATCGTTGTTGTCGCATTGATGGGCTTGATGCTTTTTTTTTCCCTGCCCCGGCTGCAAAACAATCCGTTCCTCAATGACACCAAGAAAAGCTCACGCTGGTTGATCAGCAAGGTTCAGACCCTCAAGGAAAGTGCCATTCGCGATCAAAAGCGATATACGTTGCATTTCGATCTGGACAGTGGGAGGGTGTGGGAAACCAACGAAGCGATGTCTCCGGAGGATATTGAAGGTACGGTTATGGATAGTTACGCATTGCCGGATGACCTGCGAATTATTGACATCGAGTATCCGTCAAAAGGTAAAATATATTCCGGCCAGGCCGAAATAACCTTTTATAAAGCAGGATATACGAATAAAGCACTGGTGCATATGCAGGATGATGATACATACCTCAGTTTTTTAATTGAGCCCTTTCTGTCCAATGTTCAGTTTTTTGAAAAATACGCGAGTTTTGACGATTGAGGCTGGATGCTCGATGCTGGATTCTGGCGAATGACGCCAGTTTGGCGATCGATGGTGAAAAGTAGCGGTCGGAAGGTGAAAGGGTGAGCGATTTGGAAGCCGCAAGGCTGACAAACTGGTAGGTACTTAGATTGGTGAACCCGCAATCTGCCATAGAGATTCAATAACTCAATAATCTCAGCAACCTGGTAAACTTAATAAATAAGTTATACATCAAGTATCAACCATGAGCATTAGGATAAAATCATACAGCAGTCAGAAACCAGCATCCGGTATCCGACATCCGGTATCCGGCATCCAGCAACCAGCAACCGGCATCCAGCATCCAGTCTCCGGTTTTACGCTGCTCGAAGTTCTGATTGCAATGGCCATCATGGCCATCGTTCTGGTCAGCGTTTACAGGCTGCACTCCCAGACCCTGTCAATGACAACGGCCAACAGGTTTTATACCCAGGCCCCTTTGTTGGCTCAAAGCAAAATGGCACAACTGGAGGCACTGTCTTCGGATTCAGTTTCAGGGGATTCGGGTGACTTCGGAGACAAATTTCCCGGCTACGGCTGGCATGTCTCAACGGAGGATGTGTCATCTGAGGCCCTGGGAGAAGCTGCCGAAGATTTAAAGCGAATAGATGTGACGGTAACCTTAAACGAAAACGAGTACGAGTATACTGTCAGACTATATCGGATGATGAGCGAATAGATTGGAAAATGGAAGTCTGAATGCGAAAGCTGAGAAGGTGAGCGGTTGAGAAGGTGGAAAACAAACAATGGTAGATGGTAGAAGGTTTAGGGTATGAGGCGAAATGTATCTTTAATGGATTCCGTCTTCGATTATTTTACGCCAGATTATTCATTTTTTTAATATAAGCCATGGGTTATAAAATCAAAATATCCAGCAACGCGCCTTGGAGTAATCGGTTGATCGCTATGCGCCGGGCCCGATGCGCTTTGCTCTCATCCGTGCGCCGTGCGCCGTGCGCCCTGCGCCCTGAGCCAGTCAGTTTCCAGCATCCGGCATCCGGCATCCGGCATCCAGCTGCCGGCAGGCATCCAGCTGCCGGTTTCACCCTGTTGGAGATTTTGCTGGCTTTTTTGATTCTGGCAATTGTGGTGTCCACCATTCTGGGATCCTTTAATGCGGTATTTTCCACGACGGATACGCTGGAAAACAGCGGTAATTATTATGACATGGCCAAAAATTGCCTGAACCGCATGTCGCTCGATCTGGCGGCCCTGTATGTCACCCAGCCCCCATTTTACAAAAAACCTGAATTTGACGATCCCCCCGACACCTATCGTATAGTGAGTTCCAATGTCGATGTTGGTGGCACAGGTTTTGCAACTTTAAGGTTTACAAGCAGTGCTCATATCCCCATGGATAATAGCAGCGGCGGCGGAATCGCCGAGATAGTCTACTACGTTCAAACAAAAACAGACGGTCAGCTGGTGCTGAAACGTGCGGATCATCTATTTCCTTATCCGCCATTTGAGGAAAATGGCAGTGATCCGGTACTGTGCCGGCATGTCAAATCATTGGCATTTAAATTTTACGATGCCGAAGGCCAAGAATCCGAAGAGTGGGATTCCGACACAGATGACTACGATCATGCAACCCCGACGGCCATCGGCATTCAGCTTGAAATTGGAAATGAATCCGAATCATACACATTTGAAACAACGGTTCGATTGGCGGTTCACCGTAAAAAAATAGAGTGACCCGGCTTTGCGATTAGAACACGGGAATTTAGGTTTACGGATTTTTATGCGTTTATCCTGGGAAAAGAAATTAAGCCACGAATTGACACGAATAAGCACAAATTATTGCAATAGCCATAAGCATGGGCAATACAATTAAAGATATATTCGTGATAATTCGTGATAATTCGTGGCTTATTCCAACTAGTTAAATGGTTACATCAATTTAACATGCTGAATATAGTACGAAATAACCGCGGAATCGCGCTGCTGATTACAATCTCGATAACAACGATTTTGGTAGCGGCGTCACTCGAATATAACCGCCGAGCTCGTTTTGCGGTCATTTCTACCGCTGCGGCGCGTGACCGAATGACGCTTTCTTATATGGCATCATCGGGGGTTCATATCGCCATGGCACTGCTGGTCAAAGATAAGTCGGAATCCAATTTTGATTCCTTGTCGGAGGACTGGGCGATTCCGGAAACAATTGAAGAATTGCTCCAGGAAATTCCCTTTGAAACAGGTAAACTATCCGTTACAATTACCGATGAGCTCAGTAAGATTCAAGTCAATGCGCTGGTCAAATTTCCGGACAGCCGTCAATTCAACGAATCCCAGGTTATGTTGTGGGATCGATTCTTGAGATATATTCGGAGCGAAGAAGATCTTAAGGATGAAAGCGATCCGGTGGCTATCGTCAACTCGGTTAAAGACTGGCTCGATAGCGGCGATGATGAAGCAACTACCGGTTTAAGCGGAGCAGAATCGAGCCATTATGAAGATCTTGATCCGCCGTATGCCAGCCGCAACGGCCCAATTCAGGATTTAAATGAACTATTGCTGATAAAAGGCATCACGCCTCAGATATATAATGACAGCGCAGAAGCACCGGGACTGGCAAGTTTTATGACCGTTCACGGTTTGACCATAGGCGCAGGAACCTCTTTCAGCTGGCCGGGACGAATTAACATTAACACGGCTGATGTGCCGGTGCTGGCGGCCCTTCTGGGGCTCGAAGATCAAGAACTGGCTCAGGCAATATTTGAATTTCGCCAGGAAGTGGCTGCAGATAAAGATAGCCATGACTTTTCAAACCCCAAGTGGTATAAAGAAATAGCGGGCCTCGGTGATATTGCCATAAATACGAACCTGGTTACAACAACCAGTGACGTATTTCACATAAAATCAGAAGGATCCATCAATATGACCAAAACGTCCGTTATCGCGGTTGTGCAAAGGGTACAAAGTCCCGAATCCCGTAAATGGACGTGTAAAGTGTTAAGCTGGAAAACGCAATGAGCAGAAAAGTTCTTGGAATTGATATACGCAGGGAGTCTGTTTCCGCAGTGCTGGTTAAGACCAGTTTGCGTGAAAACCGGATCGATGCTCATGCGCACATCCCGCTCCCCGAAGCTGCCGAGGACGATAATAATTTCAAGACGGCCCTGAATACCTTGTGCAATGCAATTGATCCCAGCGGTTGTGACTGTGTGGTTTCTATTTCCGCCGATCATTTCTCCTACCGGATTCTGCAGGTCCCCTTCAAAGATTCTAAAAAAATCCGGATGGTTCTGCCGTTTGAACTGGAACCCACCGTCCCCTACCCGATTGATGATCTGGTTATTGATTTTATCGATCTACAGTCCGCCGGCCAGAGCGATCACTGCGAAATTATTGCGGTAGCGGTACCCAGGACCGAACTGAGCCCCTACATTGAATCCCTGGCCGAATTTAAAATTGATCCTGAAATGGTAACCGTCGGTGGACTGCCGTCCGCCATGTGCCTGGCCAGCCAGGCTGATCCGGCTGAAGACCGGCTGGTTTTGGAGATCGGAAATGCGTCCAGCAGCCTGTTCATTGTCAGCGAGGGTCGTTTACAGCTGATCCGGTCGTTTCCGACACCGGTTGTGGCCGATAAGCGGGCCGCAATGCTGGGTGCGTTTGTCCAGCGCACGCTGGCAGCCTACGATGAACTCTGCCAAACTGAGTTTCAACCACTGGATATGGTCGTCACCGGCTCGGGTTTGAATGGCGCCAGTTTAGATAGTGACGTTTCCAAAGTTCTGGATATTCCGGTCAACCGATTAAATTTTGCCGATCGTCTGAGTGTCCAAATTGACAGAGAGAACACCAAACCCTGGGATCCGGCCTTAATGGATAATGCCCTGGCCCTGGCGTTAATGGCCATTGAAGGAATCAGAGGACTGAATTTTCATAAAGGTCAATTCGCCGCTAAAAAAATTTTTGTCAAACACAAAAAAAATTGGATTAAAACCGGAATCCTGGCCGCGGCCGTGCTGGCTCTCTTATTTTTTAGTGTTATTATGGAAAGCTACACCTTAAACCGCAGGCTCGATCAAATCGACCAACGAATAACCGCCGTTTATAAGGCGACTTTTCCGGAAGTGAAGCGGATTGTCGATCCGCATCGAGAGATGCAGGTCAACGTGCAGGAAGCCAAAAAAAGTGCCGTCAACCAGTCGCCGGCCGGACCCCACATCCGCAGCATCGATATTTTAAACAGTATCAGTCAAAACATTCCGGCAAATATCGAAGTCGACGTTACCCGCATGGTCATATCACCGGGAACCGTGCTGATTTCAGGCAACACTGACGACTTCAAGTCGGTGGATGACATTAAAGGCAATCTGGAACAAGTTGAATATTTTAAAAAAGTAACCATCAGCTCTACCAATCTTGACCGCTCCGGCAAAGAGGTGCGTTTCGTGTTGAAAGTGGAGCTATAACCATGACACTGCTGGCAAAATTTAATAAGCTCAACAGGCGCGAACGCTATGCGATTATGATAGGGGTCGGCGTTGCCGGTATTTTTTTAATCGCCCAATTTATAATTGAGCCTATATTCAGCAAAACGGAACAAAAGAAAAAAAACCTGCAGACCAAGTCAGTCATGCTCGAACAAATGCGACAGTGGCAGGCGGAGTATGACGGCCTGACACAAAAGGCAAATCTATCAAAATCCCGTTTTCGCGACCGGCAAAAAGGATTTACCTTATACTCTTTTCTGAATCAGTTAGCCGGAGAAGCTGGTATCAAGGATCGTATCACCAACATGAAACCAACCAAAAAGGTTCAAAAAAATAGTCCATACAAGCTATCGCGGGTGGAAATGAAACTGGATGCCATTACCCTGGAGCAGTTGACAAATTACCTTTATCGAGTTGAAACCTCCAAGAATATGGTCGACATCAAAAAAATCTCGATTTCAAAAAAAGATAAAAAACAGGGACTGCTGAGCGCCGTCTTGCAGGTGGAAACCGTAGAAATATGAAACCATCAAAAAAGACATTACTGTACACTGCCTATATCATCGGCATCACCCTGTTTTTTCTATGGTATCTTTTCCCGTCCGATACGCTCAAGGACTACCTGGCCTATCGTTTGAGCCAGGGAAGTCCCGATGTTACAATCACCATCGATCGGATAAGTCCGGTGCTGCCGCCGGGCATTAAGCTGCATGAGGTCGATATATCTCATCAGAATATGGCGTTAATGGAAGTAAAAAGTCTGAAAGTAATGCCCGGGCTGGGATCACTCTTCAGTGACACAACCACTGTCAACTTTAAAGCGCACGTTTATGAAGGCACTTTATCCGGCCGCGCCGAAATTGGCGATCCCAAGGGCAGCGGTATAAAAATCGACGGCAATATTGCTGGGGTGCAGGTACAACAGATATCCGCCCTGCAGCAATTGTCCGACCATGACATTTCGGGCGGGCTGGGCGGTAATTTCATCTATGTCGCTGGAAAAGCAAATCGGAAATTATCAGGGAGCCTGACCATGACCAACTGCCGGTTGGAGTTGGCCGCCGCCATATTGAACCAAAAGTCGTTTGAGTTCAATACGATTGACGCGGATCTGGTGCTGCAAAACCGAAATCTGGTGATCAATGGATTCAGTGCCACGGGTAATCAACTGGACCTTAAAATTGCCGGCAGAATTAAATTAAATCAAAGCGATCCCGTTAAAAACGCATTGAATTTGACAGGAACCATAACACCGCATCATGTGTTTCTGGCGAAAATTGAAAAAGACATACCGGTCGATTTTTTGCGCAACAAAAAATCCGGCCAGACGGCAATTTCGTTCAAAGTTGACGGCACACTGGATGAACCCGGTTTTTCGCTAAATTAATCCGTCCCGGCAAGCAGTCAATTTTAACGCGTTGACTCCGGTTTATTCGGAACCTTTATGATCAATCGCTACTTTACCATATCAAACTTTTTTCTCATCACAGCGGGCGTATACCTGTGCGTGAACACCTTCTACACGGTGATCACAGCACGACTGGATTACGGTGTAGCTGGGCCTGTCTCTGCGAGTCAGACTGCCCCGGAACCGGTTGAGTACACCAAGGCACCGCTATCGGAATATAAAGCGATCACCGGCCGAAATATTTTCAATTCGGGCAACGAACCCGTCGCCCAGACGCCGAAAACCGAAGCAGTGGATATTGAAAAACTCAAGGAAACCGATCTGAAATTAAAACTCTGGGGTACGGTCACGGGTCAAGACAAGCGGACCTATGCGGTCATCGAAGATACCAAGGCCCGAGAACAAAATCTCTACCGGTCCGGTGATTCCATCCAAAAGGCGGTCGTTAAATTAATTTTAAGAGAAAAAGTGGTATTGAGAGTCGATGGTCGCGATGAAATCCTGGCCATGGAGGAAATTCGTGCACGCAAAGGCGGTAGAGCGAGAAACAGGAGCCGGCGACTTTCAGGTGGTGCCGACCCGCGAAAATTGCCCGTTTCAAGTTATTCCCGCAAAATTAAATTAAGAGGGGCGCAAATCGAAAAAGCGTTGGAAAATCTGGGCCAACTCATGGAACAGGCGAATCTGCGACCGCATATGGTTAACGGTCAGCCGGCCGGGATTTCCATCACCGGCATAAAACCCAACGCCATTTTTAGAAAGATGCGCTTGCGAAATGGTGATGTCATCACCGGCCTCAACGGCGATTCGATCGAATCCGTTGAAGATGCCGTCAAGGTGGTCGAACAGTTGTCAGCGGGATCCAACATCCAGCTTCAGATAAAACGGCGGGGACGCGAGCAAACTCTGGATTATACGATTGAGTAAGGCTGCATGATCCGCCTGATGCCGAGAATTGAAAATTGAGGTTTTCAAATTGATCCGCCGAAGGCGGAGTGGATGTCGCTTCGTCCTTATTAAAATGGAAAGAATTCCTTAATTTTAGATCATTTTGAATTTTAGTTCATTGATAGCATTAAAACACAACTACTCAATCAACATCGACAACAACGTGTCGATATGGCGCCGCAAAGCGCCTATTAACCCGCATACAATTTTGGAACTCATATGAAAGCAACCCATGTGACAGTTAAATACATCTTTGTTGCGCTGGCAACCCTGTTGATCGTTGCAATAACGGCTCATTTATGCGTGGCGCAGACCACCGCCAATTCCGGCAAGGCAAAAAAGTCAGAGCAATTTGTCTCAATTGATTTCAACAATGTGGACATCAATGTGTTTATCAAATTCATGAGCGAATTGACCGAAACCAATTTTGTGGTCGATCAACGGGTTAAGGGCAAAGTCACGATCATATCTCCCTCGAAAATTTCGCTGAATGAAGCCTACAAAGTGTTTGAATCGGTGTTGGAAGTCCACGGTTTCACAACCGTCCAATCCGGTGAGGTGGTAAAAATTATTCCTTCACCGGATGCACGTTCAAAAAGCATTGAGACCAAACTGAGAGAAGAGTCGTCGGCCCCCGAAGATAAAATCGTCACCCAGCTGATCCCCCTGAGGTATGCCGACCCGGTGGAAATCAAGCGCCTTTTTACCCCGATGGTTTCTAAAAGCAGCGTAATCCTTGCTTATCCGCCGACCAACACCATGATCATTACGGATGTATATTCAAACATCAAACGGCTGCTCAAAATCTTAAAAGAAATTGATATTACCGGCATCGGCCAACAAATATCCGTAATCCCGGTAGAATATGCGGAAGCAACCAAACTTGTTAATTTATTGACCACCGTTTTCAAGCCAACACGCAAAAAGGGCAAGGCCGCGACGCAAAAAACACTCACCATGGTCGCGGATGAAAGAACCAACACGATTGTCATGCTGACCAGTGAAGTCGACAGCCTGCGGATTAAACGGCTGATCACGATGATTGACAAGGAAACACCGCGCGGTAAAGGCAGTATCCATGTCTATTACTGCAAGCATGCCACCGCCGAAGAACTGGCCAAAGTCCTGCAGGATCTGCCGACCCAGCAGACCGGGGCCAAGGCGCCCAAAGCCAAAGCGGCGTCCGTGGTAGCCGGCAAGGTCAGAATCTCCGCCGACAAGGCCACCAACAGTCTGATTATCATGGCCGACAAAGAAGACTATAACGTCCTGGTGGATGTCATTCAAAAACTGGATATCCCACGATCCATGGTTTACATCGAGTCTCTAATCATGGAAGTCGATATGTCCACCAGCTTTAATATTGGAATCGACTGGTCGGCGTTTGGCGAGACCTCGATTAACGGCAATGACGCCGTGGTTGGCGGCGGGTTCCGGAATGGCTTTGTTACGCCGGGAGAATTATTGCAGGGCGGGCTGACGGTCGGTTTGATCAGCGAACCGCTTAAGATCGCCGGATTCGACGTCTCTAATATTTCAGCCATCATCAATGCCGTTAAAACCGATGATGATTTTCGCATTTTATCAACCCCCCAGATTCTGACCACGGACAATGAGGAAGCCCGCATCACGGTCGGTGAAAACCGGCCGTTCCAAACGCGGTCCACCACCGATGTGTCCGGTGGTACCTTTGAATCATTTGAATACCGGGATGTCGGCAAAATTTTAAAAATTACCCCCCATGTCACCGAGGATCGTCTGGTGCGCATGCAGATAAATCTGGAGGTCACTGCCATCGATCAACAGGCCACCCTGACGACCTCGTCCACCCTGCCGGTTACATTAAAGCGCACGGTGGACACCACCGTTATCATCAAGGACCAGCAAACCGTCGTGATCGGCGGCCTGATTGATGATACGACCACCGAAAGCGAAAGCAAGGTGCCGGTGCTGGGCGATATTCCGCTGCTGGGCTGGCTGTTTAGGAAACAAGCAGAAGAAACCATAAAAACCAATCTTTACGTCTTTTTGACCCCCCGGGTTATCAAGAACCCGGGCGAAGCATCGGGCATATTCCGGCAAAAGAAAGAGCAACTTGACACGATTAAAGGGGGTGAGATTAAATACTACGACAAGCACTCGGAAGAATCGGAAGAATCAATAACCATTACCGAGCCGATCCGGGAACCTCGAGGCACAGAACCCAGAGAGATCGAACCCCGCTGAGGTGATATTGAAGATTGAAGATTGAAGATTTATGGTATTCTATCATTTAATTTTCAGGTATCGCTAGGGGCATGGACGTTACAGTCGCATTAAAAGCAATAAGTGAAGTCACGATAGCAATTAATCGCTCTACCAAATAACGGGCAAGCATAAAGACTGAAATCGACAGCTTTCAATAATTATTCACTATTCAATGTTAAATAGTCATTCCAATGCGAGCACATTTAGCAGAAATACTGGTCGACCAATACGATCTGAATGAAGACGCCCTGGCTGAAGCCCTACGCCTGCGGCAGGATAAAGGCGGGCGCATCGGTGATATTCTGGTTCAGCAGAACAATATTTCCGAAAAACAACTGCTCGAGGCCCTGAGCATCCAGTATGATCTGCCCTATTGGCCCAAGGTGCCCCTGGAAACTGCTGAATCGGAATTTACTGACAAAATTCCCATTCAATTTTTAAAAAAGTACATCATGGTACCCTTGGAGTACCATAACCCGATAACCGCGGCAGATTGCGGACTGGCACCGTTGAATTCAGACGATTCCGATAAGCAAATCGCACCGGCCGGTTTTGTGATTGCAATTAACGACCCGTTAAATTTTCACGCCCTTGACGATCTGGTGCGGCTCATGGAGTTAACCGATTTTAAACTGGTGCTGGCTGAACGCGAAACCGTACTATCGGCCATAAATTTGCAGTATGACCTGCGCCGGGATTCGGCCCAGCAGCTGGTTCAGGACATGGAAGAAAACAGCAGTGATATCATCAGCGAAATTGAGGAAACTGCCGACCTGCTGGATGACACCAGCGAAGCGCCGATAATCAAGCTGGTCAACCACATCATTTCCCAATCCATTAAAGCCCGTGCCAGTGATATCCATATCGAGCCTTATCAACACAGCTTCACTGTGCGCTATCGGGTTGACGGGATCCTGTACGACTTGCTGACCCCACCCAAATGGATCCAACCCGCCCTGATTTCGCGAATTAAGGTCATGGCAAAAATGAACATCGCCGAAAAGCGCCTGCCCCAGGATGGGCGCTTTGAAGTCAAAGTCGGAGATCAGAATATCGACCTGCGTGTGTCAACGATTCCGACCTCTTTCGGGGAGCGTGTGGTTTTAAGGCTGCTGAACAAATCAGGTTCCCTGCTGGAATTACCGGATCTGGGATTTAGCCCGGCACGGTTAAAACTAATCCAAAAATTGGTGACATCCCCCAACGGCATCATCCTGGTCACCGGACCTACCGGCAGCGGCAAAACCACCACCCTTTATGCAATTTTACAATCGATAAACAAACCGAATATCAATATTATTACCATCGAAGATCCGGTTGAATACCAGATAAAAGGAATCAGTCAAATCCAGGTCAATCCCAAAATCGATTTGACCTTTGCGCGGGGTCTGCGATCCATTGTGCGGCAGGATCCGGATGTGATCCTTATCGGTGAGATTCGAGATATGGAAACAGCGGGAATAGCCGTCCAATCGGCCCTGACAGGGCATCTGGTTTTTTCCACCCTGCACACCAACGACTCCGCCAGTGCGATTACCCGACTGGTGGATATGGGCGTTGAACCGTTTTTAATTTCTTCATCCGTGCTGGCAGTAGCCGCCCAACGGCTCGTGCGGGTCCTGTGTAATAACTGCAAAAAAGTATACCAACCCAGTTCTATTTATCTAAAAAGCATCGGTGTCGCACCTGACCACTTCGACAAAAGCCAGATCTATAAAGCAGTGGGATGTGAAAGATGCATCACCACCGGCTACAAGGGGCGCCAGGGGATTTTTGAGATCATGCTAATGGATGAACATTTAAAGAGCCTGATTCTCGAAACGTTTGATTCCAACCGCATCAAAAATGAGGCCGTCAAACAAAAAATGATATCCCTGCGCCAGGACGGCATCGAGAAGGTATTAGAAGGCACCACGACTATGGAGGAAGTGTTGCGCGTAACGCAGAAATGATGCGCAAAGCGCATAGAGCAGAGCGCAAAGCGCAAAGCGGTGGGATAGAACGTTGTAGCTGGAAATAAACGGGTATAAGGTTTAAGGTATAAGGAATCGTTTCAAGGTGTGAGGTATTTTGGCAGAGCGTAGAGGGTTAAATTGAATGTGAAAGACCGAGCGCAGCGATTCCAGATATAAATCCGCAATCCCCATTCCGAAATCCAAAATCGAATAATTCCCACTTCCGACTTCAATAGACTCTGCCATCAAATATCGATCTAATACGCTATGCGCTCTGCTCTATGCCCTCTGCCCTCTGCCCTCTGCCCTTTGCCCCATGCGCTCTGCTCTCTGCCCCATGCTACTTTAAATTCCGTACCGGCAGTGCCCGGTAGCCCCTGCTTTGAGCTTTGCGAACTGTGTAGTGATAGACATTGGCAAAATTAAATATTCGCGCTGTCGGTGCCCGGGCATCCGACTCCGAAGTCCAGATCCAACCGCAACTCAGCTGTATCAGGGGGGTGATTTTAGCCCATTGACCACAATCTGTCTCATAGCCCTTGTAATTTTTGTCTGCCACCAGAAGGCTCTGCAGTTCTTTCAGCGTCGGCAGGCGCCAATTTTCATATTTATTTTCAAGGGTATAGGGAAACGTGAATTGAGTCCATTTCTCAGCCTGAATCCAGTCGATATTGCCGTTATTGTCGGTTTTCGACCACATCAGTCCAAGTTTATGATCCGTAACCGTGCCGTCACCATTATCCGTAAATCGTTCACCTGCGAGCACGGGTAAAAAGTTAGCAACTAATGCAACCACTATAATGGCGAGCTTAAGTAAAAGGTGTCTGGACATCTTGCCCTCCTTCCAGGATAGCTGCCACAGGTATGGGTCTGGATTAAACGGCGAACCGCAGAATTTCGAATCCTGAACCCGGAACAGTTACTTAATACCAATATGCTTCTTTAAGCGTTCGGCACTTTTTTCATCGCGGTAAGATAAAATTGGAACCGGTGAACGCCGAAAAATCTTCTCAGCCACGGATCCCACCAGAACATGCTCCAAATCGGAACGGCCCTTGATACCCATCACCAACAAATCAACCTTTTCATGCACGGCGATTTTCAGCAACTCATCGATCGGGTGGCCGATTTGAAAGATGGCGCGCATTTTATCGGCCGGGAATGAAACCTTGGCAAGAATTTCGCTAAGGGCTTGCTGGCGTTCTTCTTTTATGCCCGATACGTAGTGTTCACTGTCGACCTCATATCCCATCGCGGCAATTGATCCAATGGCTTCGACATCCCGCACATTGATGATGTTGACTATGATCAGCTCGGCATTCAGGGTTTCGGCGATTCGGGCTGCATAGGCCACTAGTCCCTGAGAGTATTCGGCAAAGCCGACGGCAACCATAATTTCCTTTATCGGTTTCATCTTGCCATCTCCTAATCGATCCGCATTAATCCGCTCTGAGAAATATACATTTTGGACGTCGATCCATCCCGTCGGGCTGCGTTGCGGAAGCTCGAAATATACTTGGTATTCCTCTGTTTCCGCGTATTGCTTGCCGGGCGCCTCAACGCCCAAAATTGTGAATGACTTTCTTCGTGAACCCTAAGCGGTGGCGACCGCTGCAGCCGGTTTCGGAGTTCGTGGCCGCTGCAGGATATAGATCACACCGAATACGGCCAGACCGATCAGATAGGTCCAGTAACGTTGCCCATGGGGCAGGCCGACCCAGCGTGCGATCAGATCCGGTCGCATTAAGTTTAACGTCACAAACAGAAATAGCGGTATTTCGTAAAATCTATTTTTAGCCACGAACCAGCCCTGGGTGGCGGATGCAAAGGCAAAGTTGCCGATGCAGGCCATGGCAAAAATGAGAAGCCCCTGGGGCCAGCTGTTGATGTTATGTAAAATCAGGTCCGAATTAAAAATGAACATAAAGGGTAATATGGCGGTACGAATATCGTACATGAACCCCTGCAAACCGGTGGGAATGGGTGGGGATTTGGCAATCGCTGCGGCTGCATAAGCTGCCAGTCCCACCGGCGGCGTGTCGTCAGCCAGAATTCCGAAATAAAAGCAGAACAGATGGGCGGCCATCAGCGGCACGATAAAATCCATGTAACCACCGACTTCAACGATGACCGGCGCCGTTAAAGAGGCCATCACGATATAAGTGGCCGTGGTGGGCAGTCCCATTCCGATAATTAAACTGGCAACCGCGGTTATGGTCAGCAACAGGAAGATGTTGCCGCCGGAAAGAACGTCAATAACCTCGGTGATCAGCCCGCCGAGTCCCATGGCAACCACGCCCACGATAATGCCGGCGGCCGCTGTGGCCAGGGCAACGGAGCACATGTTTCTGGCGCCGGTTGCCAGGGCAGAGAAGATCAGGACGATGCTGTGTTTAAAGGCCGGACCAATGGGTTCTTTCTTTAAATAGGCTTTCACCGGATCCTGCAGCAGCATAATGATGGCCATTAGCCAGATGGCATTAAATGCGGCCAGCTCCGCCGAATGGCGCACAATGATCAGTTCATAGAGCAGCATACCAATGGGTATCAGAAAATGCACGCCACTGATCAAAGTCTTGAAAAAAGAAGGCAGTTCATCGCGTGACAGACCCCTCAATCCCAGTTTGGAGGCCTCGATATGGGTAATGTAGAATAGGGCGGCGTAGGAGGCAAATGCAGGAACCGCGGCGGCCTTGATTACTTCGATATAGGGAACGTTGACATATTCGGCGATGATGAAAGCCGCAGCCCCCATAATCGGCGGTGCCAGCTGACCGTCCGTGCTGGCGGCAACCTCGACAGCGGCCGCCTTTGTGGCGGGGTAACCGACCTTTTTCATCAAAGGGATGGTAAATGTCCCGGTCGTGACGATGTTGGCGATACTGGAGCCTGACACGAGACCGGTGAACCCGCTGCCCATGACCGCCGCCTTGGCCGGACCGCCCTTATACCCGCCCAGGATGCTCAGGGCGAGTTGAATAAAATAGTGACCGGCGCCGGCCTTTTCCAGCATGGCGCCGAAGAGCACAAACAGAAAAACAATGGTGGCCGACACATCCAGCGGAATCCCGTAAATCCCTTCAGTGGACATGGTGATCTGGCCGATAAAGCGGCTAATTGACACCCCCTTAAAGGCAATGATATCAGGCATATATGGCCCGAAAAAAGCATAGACACAAAAAAATGTGGCGATCACCGACAGGGCCGGACCGATGACTCGCCGGGAAGCTTCCAGCAGCAGCAGCAGCAGGATAAGACCGATTATCAGATCGCGGGTGATGGGTGCGCCGTAGCGCTCGTTAATTCCGGCATAGTCAACGGCAATATAAACGGCTGAAAAACAGGCAATGATGGCAATCACGAAATCCCAGGGCGGAATCCTGTTTTTAACGGAAAGAAATTTGAGACCCAACCGGGTCTCCTTGAAAACGGGGTAGTTCAAATAGACGATCAGCAGGGCGAAACCGAGATGGATGGAGCGAATAAACACGGTGTCTAAAATCCACCAGCTGGCAATCGAAAGCTGGAAAAATGACCAGATCACCCCGATGGTCGGGATCACCCATTTTGTGGGGCCGGTGGGTCGCCTGGCAACCCCTTCCTCCTCTTCGGCCATTTTCCTGGCAACTTCAAGTCCCTCATCTTTTGGCTCTATCTCGTGATTATTCGTCATTTGGCCCACCTAATTTCCCGGATTCGATCTAATTAACCGCCCTGAAAAACAGCACATTAGGTTCTTTAAGTGTTCTTTGAGAACTGAAGAAAATTGCTTTATCGATGGTCCTGCGAATTAACTAATTTCTGCTGCGCATTTTCTCTCTGCTCTCGAAAATTCAGGGTGGAATAATTAGGGGCATCGCAAAATCTCATAGATCAGGCTGGATGCGGGTAAAAGATCACCCAGGTTTATTTGAAGGAGATGGTATTATCTTCTGCATGCAATCTGGTGTATAGTGGAAGGAAAGGCAGCGGCCTTGAGCCGCCGCCTTTTTCCATATTTACGGCGCTACTTCAGTCCGACTTCTTTGTAATATTTCATCGCCCCCGGATGAATGGGTGCGGACATACCTTCGAGCATGTTTTCCTTGGTCAAACCGCCGTAGGCGGGATGCAGTTTTTTGAATTCATCGAAGTTGTCAAACACCTGCTTGGTAATGGCGTAGACAACTTCGTCCGGCACCTTGGCGGAGGTCACGAAAGTGGCCTTGACGCCAAATGTGGGGACGTCGGCATCGTTCGCAGCCCCGGGGTAGTGTTGTGTCACCTGGGTGACCGCTTTGGCATAGTAGGGATATTTTTCCAGCAGACTTCCAACATTGGTAATCGGCACAAACTTGACCTTGCGCTTGCCGGAGGTGGCTTCTTTGTAATAGCCGCTGGGATGTCCCACCGTATAAAAGGCGGCGTCGAGCCGGCCGTCCTGGATCAAACCGGGCGCTTCGGCGGCTTTCAGGCTCTCAGAGTGAAAATCCTTATCGTAATCCAGACCATTGGCAACCAGCGCATCGATGGCATTTTTCCGGTAGCCGGAGCCGACGTTGCCGACGTTGACGCGTTTGCCCTTGAGATCCGCCAGGCTGTTGATATTGGCATCCACCGCGGCAATCAAATCAACCGTTTCGGGGTGAATGGAGAACATGGCCCGCAAATCCTTTTGCGGTCCTTTGTCTTTCCAGTTGGCAATCCCCTGGATGGCCTGGTACTGGCGATCGGACTGGACCACGCCGAATTCGAGGTCGCCGGACATGATGGCATTAACATTGAACACAGATCCACCGGTAGACTCAACTGTTGCCCGGATGCCGTACTCTTTGCGCTTTTTGTTGACCATCCTGGCAATCGCACCGCCGGTGGGATAGTATACGCCGGTGATTCCGCCGGTTCCGATCGTGACAAAAGTGGTTTTCCCGGCTTGCGCTTTTTGTTCGAGAGGGCCTATCCCGCTAAACAGAGCAAGGCCAAAGACCAGGGCAATCGCAAAAATCATTAGTTTTTTCATTGGAACCTCCTTTAATTATAAATAGTTTAAATCAATGGTACAGTGTTTCCGAAGTTACTACATAGTTAAATATATTACCTCCCCTTTCCGTTCAAATTTAATTATTACCTGAATTTTTAAAATCATACTTCACTTCGGATCCAGTACGCTATTCCAACCTCATCCACTGTTGATAAGAATTACGTGCAAAATTCAGGTATTAATAATGGATTAGAGTTTGAATTACATTCAGGAACCCTATTGATGTATCAAATCGAATAGTGAATTGCAACCGGTTACTGGAAAAAAGATGCTGGGTACGTATTGCGTGTTGCGGGTTACAGGTTGCGGGCAGCGGTTTGCGGGCGGCGTGTTGGGGATTTTAGGCGAACCACAATATGTGGAATTCTCCCTAATTTCTTACATTAATAGCCATTTATCGAAATCATCACCGTCTATCTGACATTCATCATAGGACACTCTGCAATATATCCTCGTCCGGCATGGAATTGGTAAGATCGTGTATAATGACGAATAGTGCGCACCCCGCCCCAATCTTATTCCTTTGAGCGCTGTATTTGATATTCGTGTTTTCCATCATCGATTTTTCGACACTCAATAATCCTGTCACAAGGCCTGTTGAATATTTACAAATAATCCATACGTTCTGAATATATTTTGCACATGAATATAATATTGAAAGCAAATAAAGAGCGTCAACAATTTCAAAATAACACAACATCCAGACAGAAAAAAGGAGCACCATATGAAAACAACCTTTCGTTTCTTTTTAATAAGCTCAATTATGGTATTGCCCTTATTGGTGCAACCGGCATTGGCAACATACTATGAATACGACCCTGATGATCCAGGCGAACATGCCCCGATACGAGAAGGGGAAAAATCGTCGATTTTTTAAGTACCGAGCGCAGTATGCCTGCTATACGTGAATTTATTCGCCAGGTAGCTGCTGTTAAAAGAAAAGACGGTAAAAATGTTATTCCGATCATCATCGGTGGTGATCATTCGCTGATGTATTCTGATGTGGCCGGCCTGGCTGATGTGTATGGCAAAGGAAATGTCGGTGTAATCCATTTTGATGCCCACTATGACGCAACCAAGAACCTGTTTGGACACATGATCAGTCACGGTCAACCTGTATATCGTTTGATTGAAGAAGGCCATGTCCCGGGGAAAAACTTTATTCAGGTTGGATTACGAGGATATTACCCCAATAAAGAGTCCTTTGAATGGATGCGTAAACAGGGATTCCGTTATCACACCATGGCCGAGGTAGAAAAACGCGGTTGGAAAGGTGTCATGGAAGACATTATTAGAGAGGCCAAGGATGGGCCTGAACACCTTTTTATTTCCTTTGACATCGATGTGATGGACCCTGCCTATATGCCTGCCACAGGCACACCGGAACCTAACGGTCTCACACCGCGTGAAACCTTTCCACTTATTCGTCGGCTCTGTGCGGAGAGCAATGTGGTCGGGTTCGAATTAGTAGAATTATTGCCCTACCGTGTGTCGGGTTATGAAACGGTACTCAATTCCGAACGTATCGTGAGAGAGTGCCTGGTGGGTATAACATTGCGAAAAAAAGGCATTACCGACAAATCTTATTTTGCTCCACTCACCGTTGATGATGATCGTGAATAGAGCATTGTGTATTGTCAAATATACAACAGAATACCTCAATCTAATCAATGCCTGAATTTGTGAATAAAGGACTTTGGAGCTCAATACAAAGTCCTTTATCCTTTATTGCCGGAGATTTTTCCTAGACATCTTGACCGGCACCTCCAATTCCCCCGCACAATGAATCTGACAATCCTCAGTTATTGAGAAACTATCGGGGAATGCGATACAACTCAGGTTCTTAACCTTCCAGTTGGGATTAAAACTTGAGCTGTCCAACTTCCGAATTTCACACTCCAACACTCAACTTCAAAATTCTGTCTCCTGATACTTTCCAGCAAGCTCCTCATAATATTCGGCCTCATCCTCCCGTCCCCGTTTGCGGCAACCATTGGCAAAAATAGCGCACTTTTCTTTCAGGGTTTGCACAGCCGCCCGGGTCTGCGACTCGGAAAGTTGTCCACTTTTAACAATTTTTGTTAACGCCTGGATCCGGTATTTATCAAGACCGGCGGCCTTTGACAGCTGGTCTTCATGCCCGCCGCGCTTGATGATCAGGGGTTCATCGATCAGGAAAACCGGATACCGGCGGCTGACTCGAAGCCATAAATCATAATCCTCGCAGGCCGGCAGACTCTCATCGAACAGACCGACGGTATCGAACAGGGCTCTGCGAATCATCACCGCCGAAGGGCTGACCAGACACAGGGCCAGGGAGGGCTCAAAGATCATTCCCGAAAATTTGTGGTGCCGCTTTTTGGGATTCACCCGCACCCCGTTTCGCACCCAGGTTTCTTCGGTCTGACAGATGAGTGCAGCCGGATTGGATATAAAAAAGGCAACCTGTCGGGTAAGTTTTTGCGGCAGCCAGAGATCGTCGGAATCTAATAAGGCAACCAGTTGCGCACGCGATTCGGCAATCCCCCGGTTGCGCGCGGCACTGACACCCTGGTTGGGTTGCCGCAACACGATGATGTCACGGCCATAGGAGCCGAGTATTGCCCGGGTATCATCCGTTGATCCGTCATCCACCACAATCAGCTCATAGTCGCTAAATTCCTGCGACCGAACGGAATCGATCGCCTCCCTCAGGATCCACCCCCGGTTGTAGGTCGGTATGATGACAGAAACTGCAGGGTTTTTTGTTAGATTTCGCATAGTTAAATACAGAGGCCAGTAAATTGAATTCGGAAACCGGAGAAAACACTTGGTGGTATAGGGTCTAGGGTGTAAGGTATATGGCAAAATACTATTTTTATTCACTAAACCTTATACCCTAGACCCCATACCTTTCCCTTACACCGTGTGCCGTGCGCCGTGTGCCTTTGGCCTAATTCTATTCCAACTTCCCTCTTCAGATCATTCTTTCAATCTGCCTCAGCTTGTCTTGCAGCCGTTTAGCGGAAATCGGGATTGCGGTTTTAAGTTCCTGGGCAAAAATGGATACCTTGTACTCCTCCAGCATCCAGAAATAATCTTCGATGGCCTCACGCTTTTCATCGGATACAGATGGTGACAGCGTTTTTAGCAGCCGACTTAATCCATTGGCAAATTTATGGACTTCCGCCGCCTTGGACTGGTCTTTTTCGAAATCAACCGGAGCGCGCTGCGCACGAATCATCAATGCTCTGATATATCTTTCAAGGTGCACAAGGCGCTCCTTATCGTAGAGTTCAGCGAAGTTATCCGGAACCAGACGTGCCAGGCCATCAGTCAGTTCCTTGGAAAAAGCCAGTATTTTAGGATTGACGCGGTTGCCGCTCTGGAATCTATCAATCTGGCAGCGCGTCTCATGATAGGCCGTTAATACCGGTAATGTACTCTCGAGCAACTCCCTGCCACCGGAAATAATCTTGGGCCACGTTTTCTCAGCATAGGCATAAAATTCCTTCTGCGACCGGATGTCCTTACTGAATAGGGTCCGCACATAATGCTGATACAGCTGCTTTTCAAACTGCCTGCGGCCTCCAAAATAGTCAGCCAGAGCGGATTTGTCTGCCGGCAATACCAATTGGCGTTTCAAGAATTTCAGATCTTTAGCAAATTGAATCGAGTAAAGGGTCAGCACCCCTGCCCGGTGTGCCGCCCGTGCTTTGTCACGTTGCTGAAACAGACGAAGATTAACCCGTTTATCCGATTTTGGATCTTGTTCCAGGGCCGGATAGGCTATCCATTTTGCCCTTATGTTACCGGTTTCACTGATATAGTCCGGCAGATCACCAAAATCCCAGGCAGTCAGCGCACTTTTTTCCCATTTTCTGCGCAACGCTTCAAATTCGTCGGACACTGCACTGCCGGCAGCTTCTCGGTGTAAAATGGACGGATCTCTGCCGACGCGTAATTCTTGGCCGTCCGGAGCGGTAATCGCAATCCGCATCCGGAGATGATCAGGCAAAGTGTCATCGGACCAGGCCGCCGCCGGTATGTCGACACCAAAACGCTGGTAAATGAATTTACCCAGGGCGGATATCAAGGAGCCTTCCATTTTCGGCATTTCCCGGCAGATGATATCAACGGTATCTTTGACCGGTACGAGTTTTTTACGATAGGTTTTGGGCAAGCCCTTGATCAACCCTTCAACTTTTCCCGGAAAGAAGCCGGGTACGAGCCAGTCTATGGCCTCGGAGGGCACCGAAGACGCAAATGTGGCTGGGATTTTAACGGTGATCCCATCACTGTTTTTGCCGGGTTCAAAAGCATAAGCGCAATTAAATGGATGCCCTGCGAGTTCAAGTCGATCCGGAAATTGGGCGATGGCCGCTTCATCCGGATCATAAAGGATCAAATTGTCCCTATCCATCCGTAAAAATCGATCAGTTCCTTTTTTCTTCAAGTATTTGGAAAGTTTTCGAATATCATAAATGGCCGGCAGCCTTTCCTTGTAGAAACTGAACAGTTCCGGCTCACTGATGAGGATGTCCCGGCGGCGGAAGCGGTTTTCGATATCTTTGATACCATCAATTAGCTTTTGATTATGCTTCATAAAGGCAAACGGTTTTTTAACATCGCCATTAATCAGGGCACTCTGAATAAATATATCGGATGCTTCTTCAGCATCCACTTTCCCGTAAGAGATCTTTCTTTGCGGGATGATAATCAACCCGAATAAAGATACCTGTTCCGAGGCTACCACTTCACCCCGGTTCCTCTCCCAATGGGGATTGAGATAGGTATATTTGCATAGATCCCGGCCGATGTCTTCCAGCCAGTTGTTGTCGATGTTGGCCACGGTGCGGGCAAAGACCCTGGATGTCTCCACCACTTCCGCCGCCACGACCCAGCTCTTGGCTTTATCAAAAACCCCTGACCCGGGAAAAATCATCACCTCCCGGCCCCCGGCAGCACGAAAAAAGTTCTTTTCCTTTTTCTGGGCGATGTTGGAAAGAAATCCACTCAAGACTGATTTATGTAGCGCAGCGTATCTTTCATCCGGAATCCCATCCTCCAATTTCCCATTTCCAACTCCCGCCTCCGGACTTCCTTTTTCCGACTTCGACACGACTGAGCTCGTTGCAGGCCGCATTCCGACTTCCGACTTCCTGCTTCCTTTTTCCGACTTCCGCATTCCGACTTCCGAATTCCAAAGATTGTGTTCCGCCAAAAGGGCCTCTATTTGGCTGTGGACATCTCGCCATTCCCGCATGCGTTTAAAGGAGATATAGTTTTCACGGCAAAATCGTTTCATCTGGTTATTGCTTTTTACAGACTGCCGGTGAGCGTGATAGCGATTCCAGATATTGAGAAGCGTCATAAAATCCGAACTCGGATCATCAAACACCGCATGCATCCGGTCGGCTTCGCGGGTTTTTTCAGCAGGCCGTTCTCTGGGATCCTGGATGCTGAGGGCAGCAGCGATAATTGCAATCTCGGGGATACAATCCTCCTTTTGGGCTTCAATCAACATGCGCGATAACCTGGGATCCAGCGGAATCCTGGCCATCAACCGCCCTTTTTCCGTCAACTCAACCCTGCCACTTGTTGTTACCTCCGCCGCCGCAATCGACCCATTACCCTTTGCCCCGGGCTCTCTGCCCCCTTCATTCTTCCCTCTGTTTTCTTTTTTCCCTTCCGAATTCGACTCGACTGAGCTCGTCGCAGGCCGACTTCCAACTTCCCTACCCGCTACCGTGCGCCGTGCGACGTGCGCCTTGAGCCTTTTTTTTATCGCTCCCAACTCGAAAAGAAGATTAAATCCATCTCTGATATTTTTTAAATCCGGTCGATCGATAAACGGAAATTCAGCAATATCCCCGAGCTTCAGCGAAATCATGCGCAATATGACTTCAGCTAAATTGGCACGAATAATTTCAGGTGGCGTATACTGCGGACGCGACTGAAAATCATCTTCAGAAAACAACCGGATGCACACGCCGTTTTCCACCCGGCCGCACCGGCCCTGACGCTGATCGGCACTGCTTTTTGACACCGGCCTGACCGGCAAAGAGGTCGTGCGGGTCCGCGGCGAATAGCGGGAAATGCGCGCCAGTCCCGAATCAATTACATATTTGATACCGGGAATGGTGATGGATGTCTCGGCGACATTGGTGGCAACAATGATTTTGCGCTCGGCAAACCGGGCAAACACCCTGTTTTGCTCGGCAGCAGCCAACCTGGCAAACAAGGGCAATATCCGGGCCCCGGGCGGTTTATGCGCCTCAATGAGCTCACAGGTTTCGCGAATATCCTGTTCGGTCGGCATGAACACCAGAATGTCCCCCGCGGCAGTTTGCCTTAAAAGACTGGCTGCAGCGCCGGCTGCCAAATCCACATGCGTGAGTTCACCGTTTTCGGTTCGATCCTCATCAGGATTTAGATATTGAACTTCTACGGGATACATCCGCCCGGACACTTCAATGACCGGTGCATTGCCGAAGGCTTTTGAAAATTTCTCCGTATCAATGGTTGCCGACGTAATGATCAGTTTCAGATCCTGGCGCTTGTTCAACAGGGTCTGCAAAATGCCCAGAATAAAATCAATGTTGAGGCTGCGCTCGTGGGCTTCATCGACGATGATGGTGTCATAAGCGCTCAGGTAGCGATCGCTCTGGGTTTCGGCCAGCAGGATCCCGTCGGTCATGATCTTGATATAGGCATTCCGCGTCGTGCGCTCTTTAAACCGAATTTTATATCCGACCGCCTTTCCGGTTTCCTGTCCCAGTTCATCCGCTATGCGGCGGGCAACCGTGGTGGCGGCAATTCTGCGCGGCTGGGTACATCCGACGATGCCATCGATTCCTCGGCCGGCGGCCAGGCAGAATTTCGGCAACTGGGTGGTCTTGCCGGAACCGGTCTCGCCGGAGACCACAATCACCGGATGGCGGGTGATGGCATCGATGATCTCGTCTTTTTTGGCAAATATCGGTAATTCTTCATTAAACCGCAGATCAGGCAAATTTTCCAGGCGGACGTTTCGTTTTCGCGCCGACGCTTCCAACCGTTTTTGCAGCCGGTCGAATCTTTGAGCGAAATTTTGTTTTGATCCGGATTTTTTTTTCCGATGCATGAGGCGCCTGATTTCACGACGCGCCGCCAACCGGTCAGCGGACAATACCCGTGGTAGAAGGGATTCAATTTTATTTATGTACAGTTGCGAGCTTTTCAAAATAAAGACCTACTTTTAATCAAAAAATTAAATCGTCACGAAGGCACAAAGACACAAAGGATATAATATAATTCTATAGAATCCATTACTTTTTACAAAAATTTAAACTTCATATTCTATCTTTGGGCCTTCGTGTCTTAGTGGCTGAACATTTACCGGAAATTGATCATTATTATTCTGATTGATAATTGAATAATTATAGAATATTAATTATCTATTTAAAGGATTAAAATCAACATATTCGAAAATATTTAGATCCTCTGTACAAGCACCAAACGCCAATTCTGCGGATTAACCTTTAAATACAGGAGTGAATTATGAAATTTGTCGTCATCGGAGCAGATGCAGCCGGTATGAGCGCTGCCAGTCGTGCCAAACGGAGCCGGCCGGAAATGGAAATCACGGTTTTGGAAAAAACACGGGATGTCTCTTACAGTGCCTGAGGCCTGCCTTACAATCTGGCGGCGCCGGAAAGGGATATCGAGGATTTGGTAGTTCGACAGGCGCAGGTATTTCGCGATAAACAAGACATTAATCTGTTAACCGGCCATTGTGCGGAAAAAATCGATCCGGATCGGCAAACGGTATCCGGCATGACATTGGCTGGTGACCGTTTCGAATTTCCTTATGATAAATTGCTGATTGCCACCGGCGGTGCTGCCATCAAGCCGGATCTTGCAGGATTCGACCTGCCCGGCGTAGTGGTGCTAAAGAACCTGGCAGACGGCCGGAAAATTAAAAAACTTTTAAAAAGCAAAGGTATCAAAAAAGCCGTTATTATCGGCATGGGATACATTGCCCTTGAAATGTGCGAATCTCTGGTTGGGTTGAACATTGCCGTGGACATGGTCAAACCCAACCCGGTGTTCTTGCCGTGGCTGGAACCGTCAATGGCCCAGGTCATCCAAACGGAGCTTGAAGCCAAAGGAGTCGGAGTTTATGCCGGTCATGCGGTGGAGCTTATCGATAAGACCGCCGACGGCCTTCAGGTAAAGTGCCGGGGTTTAACGCTTGCCGCCGATATGGTGCTGGTGGGCATCGGCATAACGCCCTGCAGCCGGATTGCAGAAAATGCCGGCCTTGAACTGAGCACGAATAATTCTATTGCCGTCGACCGTAAATTAAGAACATCAGATAAAAATATCTATGCCGCCGGTGACTGCGCTGATGCCTTTCACATGGTTACCGGGCAAAAAACCTGGATTCCGCTGGCATTGCGCGCCAATCGAGCCGGCTGGGCAGTGGCGGATAATGTAATTGGAAAGCATGCCAGCCTTGACGGCGTGGTGGGAACATCGGTGTTTCGGGTATTTGATTATGAAGTTGCACGAACCGGGTTGAGCCTGGCAGAAGCCCGCAAAGCCGGATTCGAAGCGGTGGAAAATTCGATCCAATCCAGCTCCCGGGCACACTCCTACGGTGTCGGCCATCCCATCTGGGTTAACCTGATTGGAGATAATAAATCTGGGCGGCTGTTAGGCGCTCAAATTGTGGGTAAAGAAGGAGCTGCCCACCGCATCAACGGCCCGGCAGTGGCCCTGCACAACCGGATGACCGTAGCCCAGTACAGCCAGACAGATTTAGCCTACGCCCCCCCGTTCGGGCCGACCTGGGATCCGACGCTGACGGCAGCTAATCAGTTATTGAAAAAATTGTAGCTGATTAATCAAGTGGTTGAATGGATTCACCGCCCGCTTCGCTCGAGTCGCAAAGGTCACAGAGGAACTTTACTTTTAACTTTCTGATAAGAGGCCAGAAAGTTAAAAAAACCAAGCTCTTCGGGCAATAGAGTCGCGTGCATTTTGCACTCCTACAGGCTAAGCCTTTTGTAGCATTTGCGTCTGATTGACCTTTATGTTTGCCGTCTTCTCAACGGCAAACATAAAAAACTATACTCTGCGCTCTCTGCGGCTCTGTGGTGAAGAATGCTTTTTAATTTCATCAAAGATTGACTAAGTGTTTATTTCCGAATAATAAACTCGATCCAACCGGCATCTAAAAAAGAACTTAACGATCCTAATCAATCAACAGGAGATAATCATGAAAAGCTACCGTAAAGAGCTATGGTTTGAAGTGCCCACCAGGCGGGCATTCATCAACATCACACCCGAGGTAAATGAGTGCTTAAGGGAAAGCGGCATCAAAGAAGGCCTCGTGCTGGTCAACGCCATGCACATTACCGCCTCGGTTTTTATCAACGACGACGAATCCGGCCTGCACCACGATTATGAGATTTGGCTGGAGAAGATCGCCCCCCATGAACCGGTGTCCGGCTACCGCCACAATGTCGGCGAAGACAACGCCGATGCCCACATGAAACGGCAGGTCATGGGGCGCGAGGTCGTTGTCGCCATCACGGATGGAATGCTCGATTTTGGCACCTGGGAAAGAATATTTTACGGGGAATTTGATGGGCGCCGCCGCAAGCGGGTGCTGGTAAAGATTATCGGTGAATAAATTTCTGCAATTAGCAGGTCTGATTGAACAATGATAGCCGCTAAACGCACACCTGCGATTCTGGTGGAGAGACCATGGTATTATTGCTTTGCTATTCAAAAACATCCCACCTTTTTAGGCGGGTATGATTTATTTTCGGAATGCCGAGAACAACCCGTTTTCGCGGGTTGTAAACTCGAAAATGACCGGTAGACCGCGGATCACGCACACCGTGACGGTCGCATACACGAGTATCCACTTAACCGCAGTCAACATGGTCTTGGATTCAGTGTAAAAACTCGGAAAAAGCGCCGGCCAGGGCTGGATTAGAAAAATAAAGCCAAAGGTCCCAGCCTTCAACGCTCCATAAAATAGCCGCATAAAGCTGCTGGCGACGATGAATTTGCCAATCGGAGAGCATATCATGCCAAACGGGGTTTGTCCCTCGGATGCACCCTGGGAGCGAATGGAGTCGACTACAAAACCGCGGATCACAAAAACAACCGCTACCCATACCGGTATAATCCTGAGATCCACGAGCACCACCCAGAGCACATTTTCTACCACGCGGTCGATAGCGATATCAAATATAGCCCCAAATAATGACGCTTCATTGCGCTTACGAGCAATATATCCGTCAACACCGTCAAGGACAAAAATGATCACCAGCAGGGGGCAGTTAACCAGTTGCAGTTTAGGGTTTTGGGCGTAGGCCAGTACAATCAGGACGATCAGTAGGATGAATCGCCCCAGTGTGATTAGGTTTGCCATAGTTGCTCAACCAAAAAATTGCATGAATTTTTTTTGAGTGAATTAACATATACAAACTCCAATACTCAAACGACTCTTGTAGAAAACTGTATAATTTACCCTAACATTGCATAAATTCTTGTCATCTAGCCTGGCCGTTATGTCTGAGATCGTTGCTTTATCCGGGCTGATGCTGGATGCTTGATACTCGATGCTGGATATCTAACAGGACACTATCGGTGAATTTCAACGACATCCAGTATCCAGAAACCAGAATCCAGGATCAGTCAATACTTTCAATGGTCTTCATTGCAGCAGCGAAGTTGGATTTCAAAATTTTATGCAACTATAGGGTTTAGCGAGTTATCATCTTTCAGAAAGCTCCTATTATTGTGGTGCGAAGTATACCTTTCAAGTCCATAATTATAATATGGATCACAGATCGTCTTTTCCCTTATTTAGGCTCAAATATCATCAGTCGTATAATTGCCGGCATTTACTCGGTACAGGAAGTGCTTTTGGGATATTCCGCACGCATGTCTAAATCATGCTCTGGGAGAGTTGTTAAACCGGGTGTTTTTCTGAAGGCTTCCCCGATTAGATTTCGATTAATTTGATATGCGTAATCAATAAACTTGTCCGTAATATCTCCCGACAGCTCGGTATTAACATCCAATACCTTTACAGGTGTTGCACAGGAGAAATCAAACGATTTTAGACTGAAATGCCTAATGCTTTGGTTCTCAAGGGTTCGAAAATAAACACTGAGATTTTTTACATCATAAACAATACTCCATTGTGTATAAGCGTCATGTCCAACACTTTCTAAGATGTCAAAAGCGTAATCTATCGGTGCCTTTGTCGTTCCCGGATCATAGTTCTTTACCATGTTGGCGGCACGGGCAAACCGCTCAACAGTCTTGTACTTGTCAGGTTGAGGTATACTTTTCTTTTGCCAAAAACTGATGGTTTCAGCATATTTACTGTTTGTCAGTGCGTTAACCGGCAGCGTCTTTTTTGTGTGGTAAACTGCTGTTTTCCTGATAAACTCAATAGTGGCACAGTTTCTCATTCTATCGCATACTAAAAAGTGAAGCCCCGTTGCTCTTTCACGAATCCTTATCTGTGATTGACCTGAGATGACTTCTTCGATAGTGCTAAAATTATCAAGTTGGTACTGTACCCACTGCAAAACCTCCACATCAGGCCTTGAATCGGGCGATGGATATTCGGTTTCTTCAAGCACCATTGTTTCCACCACCAGACCGACTTCGTTCATTCCCCCCAAGGGAAATTCACGCCCATGCTGATTAAATGTTGCACTGCCATATTTTGAAGTCCAGGTCAAAAGGTTAACCCGGTTAAAGGGATCTGGATTCGCAGTTTTCTCGACACCTCGCTTATTAATAACTACCAGTCCATCACCTACATACCAGTCAAGGTTTCTTCCAAACACCGGCTGACCGCCATTATCGAGAAGGAATGTTGTGCATGGTAAACCGACTGATGGTGGGAGATTGATGAACAGAATAGACAACAATAATATCCCTATACATTTTTTCATTATAATCGTGCCTCGCTTCTTATATGGAGGGTTCTATGGTGTCAGCGGTTGTTTTATTTCCTGGTAATCAGATGGAGCGATGATAAGGTCACCCCGTACAATTGCTATTTTGATGTTCTGTAACTCTGTTGTGGAATGTTCGGAGGAGCGCAAAAATCAGATGTGAAATCGGATTCGATTATTCAAATGGAGAACCACTTCGGGTCAGCTAGAAAAGCAGAATCTGGATAGTTTGTATGCCTTTATACCCAGATCGATGGGTATTAGTCAATCAAATTGAGAATTTCACCGGGTGGTGATTCAGAATAGGTGAAATGCGGAAGATGGCGATCCGCCGTTGCGGAATCCTTTGCTTCCGTGTCTAGCCGGCCAGGCGCCTCAACTTCCAAAACAGTGAATGTATTTCTTCGTTAACCCTTAAGAACAAATAATAATCCGACTCTCCCAACTTGACTTCCTAAAAAAGCTACGAATATTATTATAAATTCAATGAAGACTTATTGATATTAAAAGCATCATCTGAAAAGGAGGATACGATGTCCAAAGCGATACGAATATACGAAACCGGCGGTCCGGAAGTTTTAAAATGGGAGGATTTTGATCCCGGCAAACCGGAGCCGGGTGAAGCGCTAATACGCCATGAGGCAGTAGGTTTGAACTTTATTGATGTTTATCACCGCACCGGGCTGTATCCCTTACCGAGCTTACCGTGGACGCCGGGTATGGAAGGAGCGGGTGTTGTGGAGGAAATTGGAGAGGGGGTTTCGGAAGTCGCGGTCGGTGACCGGGTGGCGTATGCCGGCCCTCCGCCCGGGGCCTATGCCGAAGTCCGGCGGATTCCGGCGCACCGGCTTGTGAAGCTTCCTGAAAGCATCTCCAGCCAACAGGGAGCGGCCATGATGCTCCAGGGCATGACGACGCGCTATCTTTTGCGGGGCTGTTATGATGTTAAAAACGGCGATACGGTGTTAATCCATGCCGCCGCCGGCGGGGTCGGTTCGATTGCCTGTCAGTGGGCCAAACACCTTGGGGCGACCGTTATCGGCACTGTCGGTTCCCAGGAAAAGGCCGAAATTGCACGATCCAACGGTTGTGATCATCCCATCCTTTATGACGATGAAGATTTTGTCGCTAAAACAAAAGAGATTACCGGTGGAACCGGGGTGGATGTGGTCTACGACTCCGTGGGTCAGGCCACGTTTATGAAATCGCTGGACTGTCTGCGTCCGATGGGGATGATGGTCGCTTTCGGACAATCCTCCGGATCGGTTCCCTCTTTTGATCTGGGCGTCCTGACAGCCAAAGGATCGTTATTTTTGACCCGACCGACGTTAATGACCTATACCGCGAAGCGTGAGGATTTGCTGGCGCATGCCAGGGATTTATTCGAGGTCGTGGAAAGCGGAGTGGTAAAAATCGAGATCAAGCAGACCTATCCCTTGGCAGAAGCCGCCCGGGCCCATAGCGATCTCGAGGCGCGTAAAACGACCGGATCCACGATTCTGATTCCGGGTTAATTTATGAATCTTGCACGAAAATTATGATCATATGCTCCTAATCCTGCTAAATTTGTATGAGATCGTTGACATCCTGTAAAAATTCTGGCATAAGAGCTTTTTTATTAATTTTTTCATCTTGCATTTTATCGAAATTTTCGAGATTATAAATACTTGCGCCAATAAATCAGGCGTACGTGAAAAAAAAGAAAAAAATTAGCGGAGGTTTTTACAGCATGGCTGAAGAAGCAATCAAACTTGGCGGTAAGAAAAAAAGCATATTTATCGACAAGGTTAAAGAGATTCTGCCGGAAGGCGGCAATCTAAACCTTTGTCTGACATGCGGGGCCTGCTCATCCGGCTGCCCGGCCACGGGTCTGGAAGACATGGATCCCAGAAAATTTTTACGCATGGCGGCCCTGGGGATGGACGAAGAAATTCTGAGTTCAGATTGGGCCTGGATGTGCACCCTGTGTATGCGCTGCATTTACGTATGCCCGATGAAAATCGACATCCCGCAGCTCGTATTCAATGTGAGAAAAAGCAGACCCCGGGAGGAGAGGCCCAAGGGTATTTTAGGCTCCTGCGACATGGCGCTTAGAAGCGACACCTGCAGCGCCATGGGAGCTGGTGAGGAAGATTTTCAATTTGTGGTAGAAGACGTCCTGGAGGAAGTTCGCGAAACCCAGCCCGGATATGAGGACCTGCTGGCACCGGTCAACAAAGAAGGCGCCAAATATTTCTTGAATCAAAACTCCCGGGAACCGGTGACCGAACCCGATGAAATGGTGCCCCTGTGGAAGATTCTGCACCACGTCGGTGCCGACTGGACCTACGGCACCAAAGGCTGGGCGGCCGAAAACTACTGTATGTTCATGGCCGATCTCGATAACTGGGAGCACATCGTACGGACGAAAGCCAAAGCCGTCGATGATCTGGGCTGCAAGTACTGGCTCAATACGGAGTGAGGGCACGAAATGTTCGCAGTCCGGGTCGGACTGCAAAAATTCAACATCGAGCACAACTTCGAGATCGAGAGCATCATTTCACTGTATGCCCGCTGGATCCGCGAAGGTCGACTCAAAGTCAACTCCGAGTGGAACAAGGAGCGCCGGATTAAATTTACCGTCCAGGATCCCTGCCAGCTGGTTCGCAAAACCTACGGTGATCCGATGGCCGAAGACCTGCGCTTTGTAACTAAAGCCGTGGTCGGGGAAGAAAATTTTGTCGACATGACCCCCAACCGCTCCAACAACTATTGCTGCGGCGGCGGGGGTGGTTTTCTGCAAAACGGAATGCCCGAAGCCCGCAGAACTTTTGGCAAATTGAAAGCCGACCAGATACTGGCCACCGGAGCGCCGTATTGCATTACCCCCTGTCACAACTGCCATTCCCAAATTCACGACCTGAGCGAATTTTACGAAGGCGGCTGGCACAACGTCCACCTCTGGACCCTGATCTGCCTGTCCATGGGTATTCTGGGTGAAAATGAACGCGAATACCTGGCAGACGACCTCAAGGATGTCGATGTGCTGTTCTCCAAAGAGGAAGAATAACATCCATCCGTCAGGGTTGGATTAGATCTTGAACCAAGAATAAAACCCCCCCGGTCTTCACCGAAGACCGGGGGTTTTATTTTTAAAAGCCGCCTTTCTTTTATATCATCAAAACTATGAAAAAAAAGTTCATAGTTTTGGGAACTCTTCGTAACAGCCTTTATTTACAGCAACCCCCTCTATTTTATAACTACTTGAAAACAATATATTAATCAATAAAACCGATCAGGTCAGAAATTGGTACTTTTATTGCGTTACGTGTGAAAGTCCCGTTATTTTTCTCGCAGCAGTCTAACTATATGACCAGGCTTTGGCGGCGGGTTCAACTCGAAAAAGAAATGATTTTAAAAGGTTGGAGCTGGACCCCGGATACGACGCCACCCAGTACGTAATCACCGACTTTAGGTTTGACGCCAAATTCACCCAGCGTGAGTCGGGCGGAGATAGCCTGCAAATCTGGGTAGAACTTCCGAGCGGTGATTGGCAATGGATCGATGATATGGTCAACATGCCGCCGTATGACCCTGAGGATCCTATTGTTAACATGTCTTTTGGCGTCACTGAGCCGTGGTGGCAGCCGGCAGGGCTCAATGAGGCCCTGGGGGAAGACGGTATTCTCAGTATGAAACTAATGGGTTGGAGCAGCTATACATTCCACGAATTAACCCTGACCGTAGAAGCCGAACCAGCTCCGGTCCCCGGACCGGCTCCGGTCCCCGAGCCGGCAACCATACTGTTGCTGGGTGCAGGGCTGATATGCCTGCGCGGGGTAGCTTCGTTTAAGAGGTCTTAGGCCCGTAGGGTATTTTCCCTAAGGCAGATGATTCATAAATTTAAGATTCCAATAAATCATAAAAATTAAGTTAAAAAGCCTCTTTTTCGATTCAGCTGGCCGCTTTTCAGGCCAGCAGCAGCACTGACACCTGGAACCTGACACCCGAAACCACAGACCTTACACCTCATACCCTATACCTTGCGCCATGCTCTATACGCCATGCCCTATGCCCTATGCTCTTTGCGCTAGGCCGTCTTGGAGAGCTTCACCGCACACACCTTATACTCGGGGATGCCGGAAATCGGATCCAGCGCGGCATTTGTCAGGCGGTTGGCTGCCGCAGCCGCATAGTGAAACGGTATAAACACCGTACCGGAAACCGCTTTGGTCGAAATTTTAATCCTGGCCTGGATAGTTCCCCGGCGGGAGGCAATATCAACCACTGCGCCGTCCGCCACCTCATATTTGCCGGCATCCTGGGATGAAATTTCAACGAAACACTCCGGTGCTATATCCATGATACCATCGCTTTTCATGGTCATGGTGCCGGTGTGATATTGATAAATCAACCGGCCGGTCGTCAGGTACATCGGATATTCATCATCCGCCTGTTCGGCCGGTGGTATGTAATCAATCGCGTGGAAGGTTCCCTTGCCCTTGGCAAACTGCTCGCGGTGCAGGACGGGTGTTCCGGGATGTTCGGCGGTGGGCGCCGGCCAGTGAATGCCTTCCAACTCGATCCGGTCATAGGTAATGCCGCCATATGAAGGCGTTACCTGCGAGATTTCTTCCATAATCTGCCGGCTGCTCTCATAGCTCATGGGTGATCCCATCCGGCTGGCGATTTCACAGGTAATTTTCCAATCATCCCAGGCCTGCCCGGGCGGATCCACGGCCTTGCGCACCCGATGCACCCGGCGGTCGGTATTGGAAAAGGTTCCTTCTTTTTCGGCAAAACAGGCCGAAGGCAGTACGACATCCGCCAGCCTGGCGGTTTCGGTCAGGAAAATATCCTGTACCACCAAAAAATCCAGGTTATTGAGGCTTTTTTCGCAATGGTTCAAATCAGGATCTGAAACCAGGGGATTTTCGCCGATGATATAAAGGGCTTTGAGCTGGCCGTCATGGGCCGCCGGGATCATCGCGGTAACTTTCATACCGGGCTTATCCGAAAGATCGTCAACCCCCCAGGCTTCAGCCATTTTCTGGCGGGCTGCCGGATCAATCACTTTCTGATAACCGGAGTACACATCAGGCAAGCCGCCCATGTCGCAGGCCCCCTGAACATTGTTCTGCCCGCGCAGCGGGTTGACACCGCCGCCTTCAATGCCGAGATTGCCGCACAACATCGCCAGGTTGGCCAAAGACTTCACATTATCCGTTCCCGTGGTGTGTTGCGTGATTCCCATACAGTATAAAATGCTGCCGCGCTCGGCGCCGGCGTAAAGACGGGCGGCTTCGACAATGTCCTGCGCGGGAATTCCGGTAATCTCCGCCACATATTCCGGCGTATACTTTTCGACGGTCTTTTTGACTTCTGCAAAACCTTCGGTGCGGCGGTCGATATAATCCTGGGCTTGCAGGTTTTCCTTGATGATGACATGCATCATGGCGTTTATCCAGGCCACATCGGTACCCAGATTCTGCCGCAACCATTTATCCGCGAATCGGGTAATTTTAATGCGCCTTGGATCAACGACGATCAGTTTGGCACCCTTTTGGGTGACCGCCCGTTTAACGTAGCTGGACAGCACCGGATGATTCTCGGTGGTATTGGAACCGGTGATCAGAATGACATCCGCCTTCTCAATACAATCGATGGTATTGGTCATGGCGCCGCTTCCAAACGCTGCGGCCAGACCGGCCACAGTGGAGGAATGTCAGAGACGTGCGCAGTGATCGACGCTGTTGGTTTTAAGCACCGCCCGGGCAAATTTCTGGGCGATGTAGTTCTCCTCATTGGTGATTCTGGCGGATGTCAGCACGGCCAGACTGTCTGAACCGTGATTTGTTTTGATGTCATTGAACTTGTTGGCAACCAGGTCAAGCGCCTCATCCCAGGTGGCTTCCCGCAGTTGACCATTTTCCTTGATCAAGGGTGTCGTCAGGCGATCCGGCGAATTGACGAAATCATAGCCAAACCGTCCTTTGACACAAAGACTGCCGTAATTGGGGGCAAAGTCTTCCACCCCCGTCACTTTGACGACCCGGTTGTCTTTGACATGCAGATTAAGCTGGCATCCGACGCCGCAATAGCTGCAGGTTGTCCGCACTTTTTTAGTTTCCCAGGGCCGCACCTGATAGCGCGCATCCTTTTCGACCAGCGCACCCACGGGACACACCTGCACGCACTCCCCGCAAAACACACAATCTGAATCCCTGTAAGGCCGGTCACCGGCTGCAATGATCTTGGTGCCTGCCCCTCGATAGCCGTAGTGGATGGCTTGATTTACCTGCACTTCATTGCAGGCCTGGACACACCGACCGCACTGGATACAACGCGAAAAATCGCGTACGATAAAGGGGTTAACCGTCTCCATCTGATGCGGCGTTTCAGTGGGGATGAACTGTTCACTGTTTACCTGGTAACGAAATGCCAGGTCCTGCAGTTTGCAGTCGCCCCAAACCGGGCACAGCTCGGCGGTATCTTCCGTCTGCTGGGCCTTGAGCTGGAATTCGGTCCAGTTATCACCGGCCGAACCGCTGACCGCACAGTTGTGATTACCCGATGACAGCAGCAGCTGTATAACCATGCGCCGGGCCGTAATGACCTTGGCGGATTCGGTTCGCACAACCATGTTGTTGGCTGCCGGCGAAGCACAGGAGGCGACCAGACTGCGGGCGCCTTCCACCTCAACCATACAAACCCGGCATGCCCCGGTGGCGGCGGCGGCCTTTAAGTGACAGAGCGTGGGAATATCAATACTGTTGCGTCGCGCGACATCGAGGATGCTCTCACCACGTTCAAAGCTAAATTCATTCCCATTAATAACTATAATATTCTGGTCGGCCATATCGGAATTGCCTCCTTTTAAGGGAGATTTGGGGAAGGTATCTTTTTACCCGAAACCCTATGTTTTGTCAACGTGGTTTATGAACCATCATCAACCGATGATATATGTAGACACCGCAGACCGCCCCAAGAACATCGGCAATCACATCCCAAAAGCTGCCGTCTCGGTAAGGGACGAAAGATTGGTGAATTTCATCGCTGACACCGTACAGTAGAGCGGAAATCATACTGAACAGCACGACCAATTGAATATTCGTTTTGAAAGGCAGGGTCTGATAAGCGCGGTAAAATAAAACACCCATAACGGCATACGCCGCAAAATGAAGCAACTTGTCGCTGAATTCAAATGCGGGCAGCCTTTCCGGTGATGGATACGAAGACTGGATGTAGATAAACACGCAATATGCAATGAGCGGCAACCAGTGATAGGTAAAATTTTTGACTTTAGGTAACATAAATAACACCAGATGACAGAAATCAGAATACAGATGCTAGAATTATTGAATTCGGAAGTCGGAAAGCGGAAGTGGGAAATATTTTAATTCCCTCTTTTCTGATGTTCTGCGTACTGCTCCGAGTCCTTTACCGAATACCTTGTGCCGTGCGCCTTGAGCCGTATCTCTTATGCCTTTAACCCAGTCAGCTCAATAAACGAATATTAGAATCCCGTCGTGGGTCGGCGCTTGCCGAATGCCACTTCACAGGGTGCATTTTTCGTGACATGTTTTTTCAGTTGTTTACACCACAGGGATTGAAATGTTCGGCAACCGCCGTCCAGCGCATCCATCCGGGCAAAGTCCGCATGCTTGCACAGCAAATCGCAGAAATTAATCTTACTGGTCGTTACGCCCGCGTTTTTCGCCATTTCCCCACAACCTTTGAATGCCGGGAATTACTATGTCTAGCCAAAGTAAAACGATACCTCAACCAATAAAGTCCCGGTTGAGGTATCGCCTGGAATCAAGTTAGCGTCTTAATCGAAACTTCTTTGTGCTTTATGCAGAAACATATTTTTGACAATTTTTACCCACATGTGCGGGCAAATTCAATTATGCTCACGTTCCCGCATTGTCCGGGTCTGGTTACTTACTGTCAAAAATATCCAGTGACAACTCTCGATTACGAATATGCGGCAAAACAGTATCCAGAAAGCTTTGGTGGGTGACCCCGTATTTCACTTTGCCGTCCAGGGTTCTTACCGAAAGGGTTCCGGCCGCTTTCTCTTTGCCGCCAATGGTAAGAATCAGCGGGACATACTGCAGCTGGGCTTCACGTACTTTTTTGTTCAGACTTTCGGTACGGCTGTCGACTTCCACGCGCAATCCGGCATTGGTGAGAACGTCGCTGATTTCCCGGGAATATGACACCAGATCATCGTTGATCGGAAGAACAATTGCCTGAACCGGTGCCATCCACAATGGAAATTTGCCTGCAAAATGCTCGATCAGTATCCCCAGATAGCGCTCGATGGATCCGAAGACGGTGCGGTGGATCATGATCGGACGGTGCTTTTCATTGTCCTTGTCGATGTAGTAGAGGTTGAAATTTTCAGGCTGTGACATGTCCAATTGAATCGTGCCGCATTGCCAGGTTCGGTTCAGGGCATCGTTGATATGAAGATCAATTTTGGGGCCGTAAAAAGCGCCGTCGCCTTCATTTAATTCGTATTTCTTGCCGTAAGCATCCAGGGCCGATGCCAAACCGCTGGTGGCTGTTTCCCATTGTTCGTCGGTTCCGATGGATTTTTCCGGCCGGGTGGACAGCTCCAGATGAAATCCCAAACCAAAGGCACCGTACATCCGTTCGGCCAGATTCAAAATCGCCAGGATCTCAGCCTCGATGTGGTCCGCGGTCATATATAAATGCGCATCATCCTGGTGAAACGATCTGACCCGAAACAGCCCGGACAGCACGCCGCTTAACTCGTGCCGGTGAACGAGACCGACTTCAGCGATCCTGAGGGGCAAGTCCCGGTAGGAGTGCGGTTTGGTTTTGTAAAGCAGCATTCCACCGGGACAGTTCATCGGTTTAATGGCATACTCCATATCGTCGATGGATGAGGTATACATATTTTCACGATAATTATCCCAGTGACCGGAGCGTTCCCAAAGGGTGCGGTTTAGCATGATCGGCGTCTTGCTTTCTACATATCCGGCGACCCGGTGCTCATGGCGCCAGTAATCCAGCAGGGCATTCCAGATCTCCATGCCTTTGGGATGGAAAAACGCCATTCCCGGCGCCTCCTCGTGAAAGCTGAAAAGATCCAGCGCCTGACCGATCTTGCGATGGTTTCTCTTCTTGGCTTCCTTGAGAAACGTCAGGTGATCCTGCAATTCTTTCTTATCAAAAAAGGCGGTGCCATATATTCTCTGAAGCTGGGGCTTGGAAGGATCGGCACGCCAGTAGGCGCCTGAAACCTTGATCAGTTTAATATTTTTGGCAAAGCCGGTGTGCGGGATATGGGGCCCACGGCACAAATCGGTAAATTCGCCCTGCTCGTAAAATGAGATGGTTCCATCATCCAGGTCTGATAACATTTCAAGCTTGTAGGGCTCGTCTTTATAGAACTCCAGGGCCTCTGCCTTTATCACTTCACGGCGTTTCACGGGCAGCTTTTCTTTGATGATTTTCTTGATTTCGGCCTCAATCTTCGGGAAGTCGTCTTCAGATACCGGCTCCATATCGATGTCATAGTAAAAACCGTCTTCAACTGCCGGACCAATGGTCAGTTTCGCATCCTTGTAAATTCGCAGGATGGCCTGGGCCATCACATGTGCGGCGCTGTGACGCAGAATTTCCAGGCCCTCTTTAGATTTGGAGGTGATTAATCGGATATTAGCGTCATGGTCGATGGCAAAGCCCAGATCCACCAGGTTGCCATCAATTTCCATGGCCACGCAGTTGCGGGCAAGACCGTCGGAAATGCTTTTTGCGACTTCAAGTCCGCTCACCGGTTCTTCAAAAGCCTTTATGTTACCGTCTGGAAGTGTTATATTTATCATTTCAAACCCACTGTGATATAGTAAAGTTAGTTAGTGTCCTTGCGGCCCGCCTGATGCAGGATGGATGGACACACGTTAGCCTCGGCAATATTCAAAGTATTGATACTACTACTATTTGTATAATCAGACAATTAATGTTTTTCAAAAAAATTGTTGCCTGAATTTTAGAGCAACAATCAACGTTCCAAGGTAATTGCGATAAATCGATCTCGAACGTTGCCAAGGCGTATTTGCGCACAAAGTTTAATTAATAGGAAAAACTATCGCAAGGGTCAAGGGAAAAAATGAAAGAGATTTGCGACCATTATCAAACCATCGATACCTTCGACTCGCTTAAGAAACTGGCCCGGACGATCGAAAAAGAAAAGACCATCGGCGTTGATCTCGAAGCTGACTCCATGTACCATTTTAAGGAAAAGGTCTGTTTGATTCAGATGGCCGCCCCAGGTATCAATGCGGTCATTGACCCGCTAATGGTAAGGGACCTGTCGCCGCTTAAACCGATTTTTAAAAGACGGGGGGTCCTCAAAATTTTTCATGGGGCCGACTACGATGTCCGCTCCCTGTATCGAGATTTTGATATCGCGATTAACAACCTGTTTGACACCGAATTGGCAAGCCGCTTTTTGGGTTATTCTGAAACCGGCCTGGAAGCAGTGCTTAAAAACAAGTTTGACGTCGCGCTGGACAAAAAATTTCAACGCAAAGATTGGTCCAGGCGACCCCTGCCGCAGGATATGATTTCCTACGCTGCCCAGGATGCCAGGTATCTATTACCGCTGGCGCAAATATTGACAAGCGAGCTTGAAGAATTGGGACGCCTCAGGTGGGTGCAGGAAGAATGTGAATATTTGAGCAATGTGCGTCCAAACACCAACAATACAGATCCTCTGTACATGCATTTTAAAGGTGCGGGCAAGCTTGATCCAAGGAGTCTGGTCGTGCTGGAAACCCTGCTTCAGTTTCGTCGCAGGGTTGCCGCAAAAAAAGATAAACCCCTGTTCAGAATATTCGGCAACCGTTCACTGCTAGAATTGGCGGACAAGAAACCGGCCGATTTAAAGCAGCTGGAAAAAACCAGGGCCTTGAGCACCAAGCAAATCAGTATGTACGGTACCGGATTAATTAGCGCGATACAGGATGCAATGCAAATCGAGCAGGAAAATTTGCCGGTGTATCCACGCAAGAAATCCCCCAGGGTACCCTTGGTCGTCGCAGGGCGCGTCAAAGCTCTCAGAATTTGGCGTGATGAACAAGTCGCCAGGCTGGCGCTCGACCCGGCCCTGATATGCACCAAAGCGCTGATGAGTACAATTGCCCAGCAGAAGCCGCATAAGGTATCTGATCTCAGCGCAATAAATGAAATGAAAAACTGGCAGAAAAAGGAGTTCGGTCAGGAAATTGTAAAGGTATTAAAGCAAGTTAGATAATGTCACATACTGCAAATACAATAAGAATATAGAACATAAAACCTGAATTATCATTGAATCCCTGCACAAACAAAATCGCAAGCACCAATTTACAAATAACAAATAATACCCAAATTCCAAGCGCCAATAGCCCAAGAAAGTCTTGACTTATCGCATAACTTCGATCTGAACTAAGGCTAAAAATAAATTTTCTTCGGTCTGAAATCAGTTAGATGGATTTTCTCCGAATCAGATGATTTGATTTGTTTGGAATTTGTGATTTGGTAATTGGAACTTGGAATTTTTACGATATCAAATTGGACCAGAGTGCTCAGTTAATTCATTATCGTGAAGGCGAAATACATGCGAAGGGCCAAATTATATGGAAGAAAGAATAGAGTTTTTAGCGGAAGGCATTACGATTGAGGGATTGCTGCAAAAAAACAGTCAAGCCAGCGGTGTCGTCATCACCCACCCGCATCCGCTGTACGGCGGGAATATGCACAATAACGTGGTCATGGTGATCTTGCAAACGTATCAAAAACTGGGCTACACAACCCTGCGTTTCAATTTTAGAGGGGTAGGCAGCAGTCAGGGAAGTTACGGGGAGGGTATTGGCGAACAGGAGGATGTCAGAGCTGCCGTCGCTTATCTTGCCCATATCGGCATCAAGCAGATTGATCTGGCCGGGTATTCTTTCGGGGCCTGGGTAAACGGGCATTTAAACTGCGCAAGGGCCGGTATCGCGAACATGGTGATGGTTTCACCACCGGTGGCGTTTATCGATTTAGAATCGGTGAGCACCATTGACTGTTTAAAGCTGGTCATAACCGGCAGCCGCGACGACATCGCTCCGGCCGAGATGATCAGCCAATCCTATCATGCGTGGAATGCCGCAGCACACTTTGAAGTGATCGGCGGTGCCGATCATTTTTACGGCGGTTATGAGGATCGGCTGGAAGAAATATTGCGGTACTCTCTGACCGGTATCAAAATTAACGAGTAGCTGAAACGCTTCAGAGTATCAGAAGAACAGATATCCGGAGTACCTGAAATTATGACTGGGCACGAACCACGCGAAAACCGAAGCTGAGGTAACGATCATCGGGGGCGTAGTTGCTGCGGGCGGAACAGCGCAGAGCGTCATCAAGGTTGAGCCAGGAGCCGCCGCGCAACGCACGGACATCTTTATCCTCGTCATACCAATTCTCCATCCACTCCCAGACGTTGCCGGCCATATCGTGCAGTCCTTCCGGAGAAGCGCCGTCCGAGTATTGCCCAACCGGAGTAGTCGCTCCAACATTACCATCATAGTTGGCCAAATTCTTACTTGGTCCGCCTTTATCCGACGGCCACGGATACTCGCGCAGACCGTCGTCAGGTCCCCTACCCGCGGCAGCCCATTCCCATTCTACTTCATCGGGCAACCTGAACCAGCCCGTGGCTTCCTCGCTCTCAACATTCGCTTCTTTGGCGGCAATAAGAGAAAGCCATAAGCAATACGCTCTGGCGGCATACCACGAAACACCGACTACTGGCTGGTCGTCGCCTTTAAAGCGTTTTTCTTCATCGTATTCAGATCGAAGTATGTTTGGCCAATTTTTAATATCTTCGCCAATGAATTCCGTAAAGCCCTCGATTTTTAAGGAAACTTTTAGAACATGTGAACCGTAAATATCAGGCGATAGGATATCGGCCAATTCGGTTTGCTGTCCTGCCAGATAATCAATAAATTGACGATAGCGTTTGTTGGAATGAATGCGGCGGTCTTTTAAAAGCCTGACCAATGAATCGATTTTACGCTGGGATGCTTCCTCCACCATTTGCTGCAGCAGGCTTTGGGATTCTGGGCTCAATTCCCTACTGAAATCCGCCCGGAAAAAAGTATCCATAAATCTGTCAAAATCATTGTCATCGGCCTCGCTGATGAAAAAAATCAGCGGCTCTTCCCACCAGTCATCACCAAAGCAGCTCACCAGTTTATTCAAACGCTCCTGTTGCTGAACATCTTTAACAAGCTGCAAACCCGTTAAATATTCCCGCAGAGATTTATGACGAAAGATATATCTGTCTTCACCGTAATCCGCAATCAAACCTGCCCGATCCCGCAAATTTTCACAAAATGATTGACTGCTCAATTCGTCGTCCAGCGTCTTGATGGTTGGTTGCATTTGTTTATGCAGCGTAGATTTAGCCACTTCATCAGCAATTAGCGTCTCTTGCATCCAAAGCGAAATCGGCGCCAGCACGCGCATTGCTTTGTCGGCCGGCAGCTTGGGATTCAGATTTCTGCGGCGATCCCGGTAATCCAATAAATATTTCAAAGCGGCGCTGTAAAGCTCCGGGCGACTTTGGGGCAAATGATCCCGTTCTTTCCAGATAATGGCCATGATTTGAAGCAACATGGGAACCGCCGCCAGTTCCCTGAGATGTTTGTTTTTTTTATCGCTGATGTATTCGATGATCGTGTCCGCCTTTTTCAAGGCATGAATTTCTTGTAGCTGTTGCCATTCAGCTTCGGGGACGTTTACATCGTGATACTCTCTTGAAAACACGGCTGAAAACCATTTTTTTAGAAACTCCGCCTGTTGATCCGGCGTAAAGGGCTTCACATCGGCCCTCAGATGATCAAAGGCCAGCTCAATACCATCGGCTTTGCGGTACCCGGTCCAGCGGGATGCCATCACAAAACGGGCCCGGATTAACCCCTGGGCGGTGTTATCAATCCATTCGCAAACTCTTTTACGCTGCGCCAACTCACTGATTTCATCCAAACCATCCAGCAGAATCAGGGTATCCCGATTGTGAAGCCAGTCGCGAAAGGTTTCGGCCGATATATTTAAAACGTGCCGCCCGGCCCAGCGTGCCAAATTTTCGGGCAAGGGTAACGGATACGCTTCATCCGGCTCCAATTCCCGCAGGGGAAAGTAAATCGGCAGCATCGTTTCATTGATTCCCAGCATCTGATTGGCGCCTTCGGTCAGACAGCACATGGCATAGTATTTCAGCAGGGTCGTTTTCCCCGATCCCGGTTCACCGATGATCAATAGCATGCGATCTTCAATCTTCAATTTTCAATTCTACGTCTCAGGCGGGTCCTGTTTGGTATAGCGCTTAGCCGGCTGTCCTCCCTACCTATTAAGTTCCTCTCTTACCTGCCTGGCCATGAGGCGTTCATACAGTACCGGCGCCAATCTGCTGATCCAGTAAGCCAGCTTCCCCACAGGAGTTAAAACGAGCAGATGCCGCTTGTTCAGTGCGCCTTTGTAAATGGCTTCGGCGACCTTTTCAGCTGAGGTCGGTTTTCCGACCACCGATTGTGGGTGGGCGGTTACCTGACCGTCACCTCCCAGGGCCCGGGTCTGAAGATTGGTATTTACAAATCCGGGGCAAACGAGCATGATGTGAACGCCGCTGTCCCGGAGTTCCGAGCGCAGGGACGTGAAAAATCCGTGCAGGGCATGCTTGCTGGCGCAATAGCCCGTGCGTCCCAGCAATGGTGTCAAACCGGCCAGGCTTTCAATAACGATGATACTCCCCTTGCGTTCAATCAGACTGCCGATGGCGGCCCGGGTACAATTCAACGAACCATAAAAATTGACGTCCATGACCTTGCGGTAAACGCTGATATTCGTATCGACAAAGGCGCTGCGCTGGGTAATCCCGGCATTGTTGACGAGTAGGTCGACACCCCCGAAAAGCTCGATGACCGCACCGATCGCCGATGTGCATTGCGCTTCATTGACGACGTCACATTTGATGCCCACAGCATCAGCGCCGGCACCCTTGAGTTTATCCGCCGCAACCTTGACGCCCGCTTGATCCATATCCAATAGGCCAATCTTTGCCCCCTCGCCGGCAAATCTTTGGCAAATGGCAGCGCCGATACCACTGGCGGCTCCGGTGACAATGACGACTTTATTTTTAAAACCCTGGATTCGCATAGTTCATATTACCAATTTTGTTGGGTTTCGCCTTAACAGATGGGTTTCAGGTGTCAGGTTTCAGGTGTTGCTTCGCAGGTGTCAGGTTTCAGGTTTCAGGTGTCAGGTTTCAGGAAAAAGGCGAACTGACCGGAAATTGAATGCCTCCCATCCTGGAGGCAAAAAACCTTGAGCTTGCTTGGTTACCCTGTCCAAGCGCTCTAAATAAAAAACTTAACACTACAATGTTTTCTCCAACCACCATAGTTCTGCTTTGCCACTAAGTCCCCCCTGAAACCTGACACCTGACACCTATCCTCTATCATCCGGCAACGGTCTTCGTGAAAAGAAAAATGCCGCAGCCAGACCGGCGATGATATGCCAGATTCCCCACCAGGCCGTGATGATCGCCATGCCGCCAAGTCCTTGAAAAAAGGTGAACACCAGAACTAAACCCAGGCCCGAATTCTGGATCCCCACCTCAATTGAAACTGCACGGGTATCCTGCTCGTTAAGCCGCAACAACCGGCCGCACCAGTATCCCAGATTCAATGCCAGGGCATTGTGAATCAGGACACCGAAAAAGACCAGCCCGACATAGTTGATAAAATTTTGCCAGTTGGCAATCAGTGCTGCCGCGACGATGCCAAGAAAAAATATCAGCGAAAAAATTTTAAATGGCTTTCTGACCTTTTGGACCAGGGACGGAAAATAGTGTGATACCGACAAACCCACGATCAGCGGAATACCGAGAATGATGAAAATATTGATGAATACGTCAAATGGGCTGAGGCTTACTTTTTTGAGAATTTGGGCAGTCTGAGGATTGAGGCTTCCCCATACAGTCAAATTTAAGGGTGTCATGAATATGGCCGCAGCAGTCGATACGGCAGTCATGCTGACCGACACCGCACAATTACCATGCGCCAGGTAGGTGATGATGTTAGACAGGTTGCCGCCGGGGCAGGCGGCCACAAGGATCATGCCCAGCGCAATCGACGGCGGTGGCTGCAGGATCAATGTCAGCAAAAACGTGAACGCCGGCAATAGAATAAACTGTGTTGCCAGACCGATTGCCGGTGCTTTTGGCGCTCGGAAAATTCGCTTAAAATCTTCGAGTTTCAGCTCGAGGGCCACGCCCAGCATCATCAGGCCAATGGCGGCGTTGATCGCCAAAAGCCCCTGGGGATTAAAGTTAAGCCGCACCTGGTCAATCGCCGCAACGTCCATGGCTACTCCCCCATTTTATTGGTTTTAACAATTGGCCGGCTCCGAATGGCAGATGACAGAGATTATCGATTTCGGATTTCGGAATGTGGATTTATCAGCGGATTCGCTACGCTCTGTCTCTCGATTTCATAAAAATGAATCGTTCGACCCTGAAGCTCTCGACAGGCAGAATTCCTCACTTAAAATTCGATATTCGCTCTTTTATTCCCGCAAGAGACTCTGTCTGGCCGAAATCTCTTTTGCGATCAAACTGAGATCCGATCTAACTATTCCCCTTCATTTTTCCGCAACCCGCAACTCGACTCCTTCCTATCTGGTTTTATCAATCCGAAATCGTAAAACACGCATCCCACAACCTATAACCCGCAACACGAATCCCGCAACCCGTATCCCGTACCCCGCAACCCATCTACATTTCCAGCTTACCGGTGCGCGCGGCCGTCCAGAGCCAGTTGCCGGGGGGATCCACGTTGGCTGCCGGATCCACCTCGGCATGGATAACCGCCGGCTTGCCCGAAGCCCGCGCCCGTTCAAGAGCGGGTTTTATCTCCGACCCTTTGCTGACGAATTCACCATGACACCCCATGGCAACGGCCACCTGGTCATATCGGACCGGGGCATGGTCGTGGCCGAACCAGTCGGCTTCACGTCCGAACATACGCCGCTGCGCCGTTTTCTCCATCCCGTATGCCCCATCTACGGCAACAATGATGATAACCGGCAGATTATTTCGCACCGCCGTTTCGAGTTCCTGCATATTGAAGCCAAAAGCACTATCGCCGGTCACACAATAAACCGCTTTGTCCGGGCGTGCGAGTTTGGCCCCGAGGGCATAGGGTAATCCGGTGCCCAGATGGCCGTAGTTCATGGAATACATCACCGAACGTGGGGTTTTGGGCACGTGATAATGAATATTCCAGAGCGTTGTGTTGCCGCCGTCCATCACAAAAATGGCATCTGCTGGAAAAAATTCATTGCAGACCGTCAATATCTGCCCCGTCAGCATGGGCGATCGCTCCAGGTCGGCCACGGCCTCGTCCAGTTCTTTCCGCCAGTCGTCCTGGACGGCGCGAAACTCCGCAATCTTCGGATGGGCCTCCTTTTGGGGTGCAATTCTTTTAACAGCATCCAGCAAATGGGATAGGACCACCGCGGCATCACCCAAAAGCGGTATATCAACCGGCCGGTTTAAACCGATGTGGGTTGGTTCGGTATCAACCTGAATGAGACGCTGATTTTGCGGCTCACCCCACATCGGAGGCCGTCCCCACATATTCAGTTCCCCAAGCCGGGTGCCGACGGCCAGGACCACATCGGCCTGGCTGTTGGCCATGATTCTGGATAAGCAGGTCGGATGAAAACACAGCGGGTGTTCGTCGGATATGATACCCCTGGCCCTGATCGTATTGGTGACGGCGGCCCCAAGGTGTTCGGCAAGCTCGCGGATTTCATGCCCGGCATTGGCCCGCTCGGCCCCGTTGCCGCAATGGATATTGACCAGGTCCGCTTCCGCCAGCAATTCGGCTGCCCGGTGAATACATTCCGGATCATACCCGGCAGGCTCGATGACCCGATAGGTATCCGCACTCCAGATGGAAACCGCATCCGCTTCACACCGTTGGCCGAGAATATTTTCAGGTATCAGGATGTGGACCGGGCCCGGGCGCCCGGAGGTTGCCACCCGGAAGGCATGGCGGACCATATCGGGGATGCGGGCCCAGTGATCGACTTTCCCATTCCATTTGACTGCCGGTCGGAAAATATCGAGGTGGCGGCTGACCTGCATCCCCCCCTGATGGACATAGGAATCAGAAATGTCGCTGCGGCGGGAGGTCGTAATGGCAATCACCGGACTGCCTTCGGCTTCAGCACACATCAGCCCGGCAACCAGATTGGCAGCCCCGGGGCCGGCGCAGGCCATCACGACTGCCGGATCTCCCGTTACCCGCGTGTACGCATCGCAGGCATGGGCTGCCGCCGCCTCGTGACGCGGCACAATCAGCCGGATGCCCAACTCCTCGCCAAGCCGCTCGAGCGCTTCAATCACCATCATGTAAGTTCCATCGGTAATCCCATGTATGAACCGCACCCCTTCTGCGTGCAGGCATCGGACCAGAAGTTCACCACCGGTTATTTCGCTCATATATCCTCCCCTGTTGGTATATCTTTGATACCTGTATAATTATTTGATACCGCGCTGTCCTGCTGACACCTGAAACCCGACACCTGAAACCTTCTTAAAGTCAGAGTTCCATCAACTGTCCTCCGGTCACATTTATCGCCTGTCCGGTTGTGTAGGAAGATTGATTGGAGGCCAGAAAAGCCACCAGGTTTGCCACTTCCTCTGAAGACCCCAGGCGACCCATGGGGATTGATTGAACCATTTCCGCTTCACGATCTTCGCTGGTTGAATTCAGAATCTGTGCCTCCAGATTGAATCGCCACCGCGTGAAATCAGTGGCAATAACACCCGGGCAAACGGCATTGACCCGGATACCGTTGCCGGCCAACTCACGTGCCATGACTTTGGTCAACATGACAACGCCGGCTTTGGCCACCGCATAAGCACCATTAAACAGCGGCGGCACTTTAGCGGCGCGGGAGGCAATGTTGATGACACTGCCACCGGTATTCATCATCAAGGGAATAACAGCCTTGGATACCCGAAAGACGCCATTTAGATTTACGTCCAGTGTTTTCAGCCAGGCGTCATCGTCATATGTATGAATCGCACTGGGAACCCCCAGAACAGTACCCGCGTTGTTGCAAAGAATCTGCACATTTTCAAACTGAGCGCTTACCTCATCCGCCATTTGCTTGATAGAAGAATTATTGGAGACATCCACCGCAACAAAGGCGGCCTTTACATCAAATCGCCGGGACAGCTCTTCCGTCAGGGCAATCATTTCCTCACGGTTTCCGGAAACAGGCGGCTGGCTCCCATCGTCTTTTTTAACCATATCGGCAATCACCACATTGGCACCGCTGTCAGCCAATTTCTGAGCAATCGCATAGCCGATACCAGATTTTTTGCCGGCACCGGTCACCAGGGCCGTCTTGCCTTTTAAATCTAGATACATGGTAATCACCTAACATGTCTTGGATTGATGCCAAAACGGATTCTTTTCTCAACCAACTACGGATTACTATGGGGGAGCTGGGAAGTTGTCAATATATATTTAGCGGCTTTTTCTAACTTGACTGTTGCGTATTAATTTTATAGCCTAGCGGGTCATTATATAATCCTTTTTTCACTATCGTAATGACGCTGTGTTTATGGGAGACGGTAAATGAAGCTTTCAACAAAAACCAGGTATGGCACACGCATGATACTGGATATGGCACAAAACTACGGTCAGGGTGCTATTCAACTGGGAGAAATAGCCAACCGGCAGAATATTTCGTTGAAATATCTGGAGCAGATTATCCGGCCCTTAAAACAAGCCGATTATATAAAAAGCTTCCGGGGAGCCAAGGGCGGTCATATGCTCTCAAAAGCACCTGAAGAGATTACCGTGGGTGAAATCGTGGCTGTGCTTGAAGGCGGCGATACGCTGATACATTGTGACAAAGACCCGGAAGATTGCGAGCGCGTAGATGCGTGTTTGACGCGTTATCTATGGATGGAGGCTGCCACGGCCATGTTTCAAAGGCTGTCCTTGATCACATTTGCCGATCTGATCACGCTAAAAAAAGATGTATGCCAAAACAAAATTGTTGATTATCTGACCGCCGAGCCGGAATCAAATCCCGTCGAACCTTAAGAGCGTGTTTTTACCGTTTTCCAGGATTTTTTTCAATTGAAGCATGTCATTTTTCAATTGTTTATAGATTTTGCGTTTTACAAATATTTTGCCCATCTTGAAGTATCGCAGGTCAAGGTTTGCCGTGGTGGTAAATTTCGTGGCGCCGCCCACTGCTTCGAAAAAAAAGTTGCTTTCACCAGTCATCGTGCCGGACGTAATCCGGAAAGAACATGTCTGGTCAGGCACGTAATCGGTAATTACCCCCTCTGTTTCTATACGTTGACCCATAAACCGGTTCACACAGCGATAAGTAGAACCCGGTCCGAAGCGACCCTCCGAAGTCATTGCCAATTCCAGAATATCCGTCTGCCATTTGGTATTGTTGTTAAGATTTGTTACAAAATCAAATACGTTATGAACCGGCTGGTTGATAATCACGCTATTTTCAAACTTCATAATTCAAAGACCCTCTTTTGAAAACCATACCTATAAATAATAATCCCCGCTTTCAATTTTTCAAGGAAACCAGCAGGAGGGTTGAGCCTTTAAACATTATTCGTTGAATAATTTGATACTGGCGTTTTAATAACACTTCTGTTACAAATCATCCCGGCTGCAAATAGGATTATTTTTAATTTAATACGGAGTGAACCGATGACCGTTACCAGGAGCTACTTTCTTAAAATTGCGCGATGGCTGATGATTTATCTGGCAATAATCGCAATGGCGTCTAATGCATATGCCCTTGAAATACCAGGCATAGGAACTGTCAATTTACCGAGTTTCAAATACGGCAAACTAAAGCGGGATCGAGATGTAAACCGTACGTTTCAAACCTATAAAGTACTGCCGAATCACAAATATTACACCTGCGGTCAGGCCAATATTCCCTATGCCATTATTGGGGTAAATAAAAAATACAAACTCCGACCGGGAATGTGGCGCGAAGTTCAGCTTACCACGCCTCTTTTGAGAAGCTGGGTATCAAAAATGGATAATATTTATGGATACCCGCCCTATGGCTCCATCATCCTGGATGACAACGGTAAACAGATTGGAATCTGGTATTCAAGTAAACAGTGGACCACCGTCATAATCGAAGAGAACAATGAGATAGCAATCCTGACACCGGAGCCACCGGGATTTGGTGGCGGAAATTAAAACAGGACCGTAATACTCTGACGGCCTATCTTCTAGGCGCTTAAAAGCTAGAGAGTTTGCACTTTATACAAGAAAATTGAATTGGGATATTTTCACTATTTTGTATTTATTGAATATTGAATTTATATTCTTCAATTTTCAATTCTCCGCCTCAGGAGGGCTCGTGCAAAATTCACCTGAGACTCCGCGGGAGACATGATTATAAGCCAAGCCGATAAAGACGCACGCTACCGCTCGCTGCTTCAAAAAGCCGTGCGGCGCGGTCATGTGGATCTCGTCTACACCACCAGTGCCTTAATCGAAAGCTTAGGCTCAAAGGAGAAAGATTGGTACCGTACCCGCACAGCCATTATCACCTTTGAAGAATGCTGGCCGCTCGGCTGCGAACTCAATTTCAACCGGAAATTTCACAGCAAAGTCGCCGCCTTGATCAAAGTCAGCCGGGTGCAAAAAATCAGAGACGCCAGCGGGTTGGGATATCTGGCTTATGCCCTGCATAAAGGTGACACATCGGTTTACGACGGCACGCCAGAGGATAAGCATATTAGAATTGTGGCCAATGCCATTCAACGACCCGATGATTTCTGGCGGTGGATATCAGCCCAAAAACAATCCGAGCGCCAGGCCGCTCTGTTTGAGAATGCAATGCGCTTTAAGCATGAAGGCTTGCCCCGGGACAAAGCCGTCATCCAGGCCGCCGCCTATTTAGCCATAACCACCGACGCCCAGGAAACTGCGGAGTCGCCGCCAGCGGATGAGGCGTTTCCATTCTGGGTCGTATTTGACAGACATACACCGGAAGGAATACTGGCACTACGGGAGGTGGCCAGAGATCTCCATATCCAGCTGCCTCAACTGGAGTGGGCCTGTTTTTATTACGAAGGCTCCAAAACAAACGGTGATGTTTCGCCAACTTGGTGGGATCGGCGCTGCAAATGGCATTTTCAAAAAGTGGGCTTAACCGTCGAGGAAGCCCATCTCCTCTGGGAACCGGCCAAAGAGCAGGTGATCGATGCTCTGGCCGGAGAAGCTCGCTGGCTTAAAAATGAATTGTACCGCTGGAAAGTATCCAACCTCAAACGGATTGAATCACTGAAGCGGCAAGTCGATCTGTTCATCGAGCATTTCGAGGAAGTCCAGCGCGACCAGACTATCCTATTCGATTAGGATGAACTTGACAATTAATCGTCAGAATGTCAGATTTGGACTATGAGCAAAGCGGGAATCCATATTAAGGAATTGCCACAGCTAAGCAATCCGGTACTCATTGCAGGATTTGACGGCTGGGGCAATGCACTGAACATCTCAAACGGCATGGTCGCCTATCTCATTCGACGGCTCAAAGCAAAAAAATTTGCATACCTCGATCCGGACACATTTTATCGCTATGATGAACAGCGTCCGGTGGTCGATATTGCAGAAGGCAAATTGAACACGCTAACACCACCCGGCGGATCTTTTTATGCAGTTGAAACCGACGAGGATCAGAGTGATCTTGTCTTACTGAAGGCGAATGAACCGAACCTGCGATGGTTCAAATTCGTGGATCTCCTTTTTTCAATTTGCCAACAACTGCAGGTACGCACAATTATCACTCTGGGCAGCATGTACGATAACGTGTTGCACACCGATAGAATTCTCTCGGGAATTGCCTCATCGCCGGAATTGTTGGCTGATCTGAAGCAAAAGCGCATCAAGTCTATATCCTACCAGGGACCGAGTGCCATTCATTCCATCATTCAATCCGAGGGGATGAAAAAAGGATTCGAATGTATCAGCCTGTGGTCCCATTGCCCCTACTACCTTCAGGGAACCACCCACTTCGGTATTTTGTCCTACCTGGGAGAATTAATTGCCGGAATAGTGAATTTTCAGCTGGACACCCTGGATCTGCAGGCCAATTGGAAGAAGCTTGAAGATCAGATCAATTCGTTAGTCGCAGGTAACAGCGAACTTCAATCTCTGATCAGTAATTTGCGCAAGGAGAAGGTCAAAGGCTCCGCTGCGGGCCTGAGAGGTGCTGCAAATAGCGACGAAAAGATCATTAATTTGCAGGATTTTCTAGAACCGAAATAATCGTCTGCAACCCGGACCCAATTAATGACGCCTAGCAAAACCGGAACTTCTCCAACTGATATTGGCCCGCCCATTCAGTCTGGTGCGGGGTGATCCGATGCGGTTGCCCCTAAATTTTGTTGCCGCGCGAGAATTCAAGTTAGATGATGCATAGTTCCCAGTATGGCGGTAGCGAGTTTTGTCACGATACTTGTGGCCGTAATCATGTTTGTTCAGCCCGTGGCGCTTTTTAACATAGCGATTGCGCGGGTTGGGATTCAGGCGGGATACTTTATAATGGGAACTGCGGCGGTGCTTTTTACGATAGTACCAGCGATGGTGAATCGGATAGTTACAGTCGTAGCGATGGTCACGACACCAAAAACCGCCGCCTCGATAAATGATCCGGCTGCCTGTTCTGGCCTCATCGAGGTAGTAATCGGCTTCACGCAGGGCCTCTTGCGCCAGACGATCGGCCGCCGCTAGTTTCTGTTCTGCCTCGGCTTCGCGCAATTCGAGTTCTGCTTCCCTCTGGGCAAGCTCCAGGCGGGCAAGCTCCAGGCGCTCCTGCCGTTCAGTCTCCATCCGTGCGCGATCAGCCGCTTCATCATAAGGCTCCTCTTTGGTTTTCATCAAGACCTTGGATTTTGCAGCGGGAGCGTAATTGCTGTAATGCTTGACACCGTTTTCATCCGTCCACTTATATATATCGGCAAACGAAGATGTCGCAACGATGCAACTTAGCAGAATGAATACGATTATTTTAAAACTGCTCATGGGGCACCTCGTTTACGGTTTATCAGTTCCGATCTGGCGGCATTTAGTTTCATTTAACATAATACCTTCCCACTGGCAAGATCCATCCTGCCGACTTGAAATCGGACCAAATCGTCCCTAATTTTTCAAGGCGGATTAATTATAGGAAGCTGTCTGATGACCAAAAAAACACACCATTTTGATACGAAACGTTTTATAACCTCACTGGATAAAAACCAGTATCTCCTAATCAGCCGTGACGAAGCTGCTGTTATTGATGTCTCAGAATCACATGCGGAGATCGGTCAAATCATAGATGATCTGGGAGTCAAACTAAAATACCTGCTGATTACGCACGCCCACAAATCCCATCTTGAGGCATTACCTGATATGAAAAAAAAATATGGCGGCACCTTCTGTCTTCACGAGTATGAGTGCGAACTTCTCAAGAAAACGGAAAGCAGCCTGGAACCCGACAGAATAGTTAATGACAAAGAATCACTACAACTCGGAGACATCGAAATTGAGGTGCTCTTAACCGCCGGTCACACCAAAGGCTCGGTCTGCTATTATGTCCCGAAAGCCGCTGCCCTTTTCAGCGGCAGCACATTTTTAAGGCGCGGATACGGCAAAATTTGGGGCCCTAAAAGCATGTCTTTAATGCTATTTAGCCTTAAGCGTCTCAGTTACAATATTCCGGCCAAGACCAAAATCTATACCGGCAGCGGTGATCTGACAAAGATGGGAAACGAAGGTTGGGTGCAATGCCTCCGGTCGGTGTGAACTAAAAAGAAATCGGATTTCGGAATGCGGAAGTCGGAAAAAATACAGAAATAATATTTCGCAACGGTAGCTGAGTGTAAAATGTCGAAGGAAGGAATTCTATCAATTTTTATTAATGGTTAAATCGAGCGCAGCGATTCCACCCTTCGAAATTTTGCGGTTGGCTGTTAAGCATCGGCTTATAGCCCATTCGCCTCCGATATCAGCTTCCAGGCTTCATCTGCCGTTTCAACGTACCTGAATAATTCGAGATCTTCGGCGCTAATGGTCCCTTCTTCCACGAGCGCATTAAAATTGATTATTCGCTCCCAGAACGCTTTGCCAAACAGCAGAACCGGGATCGGCTGCACTTTGTGAGTCTGAATGATGGTCAGCGTTTCAAAAAGTTCATCCAGCGTTCCGAAACCACCTGGAAATACCACCAGACTTTTAGCCCGCATTAGCAAATGCATTTTGCGAACTGCAAAATAATGGAACTGAAAGTTTAAATCCGGAGTAATATAGGGGTTGGGCGACTGTTCATGGGGCAATACGATGTTCATGCCGATGCTTGGCATACCGGCTTCATGGGCTCCGCGATTGGCTGCCTCCATAATGCCCGGGCCGCCGCCGGTAATCACGACCAGTTTGTCCTTGCCGGTATTACTGGAAATCAGATGACCCAATTTACGTGCTTCATCATAATAACGGCTGTTTTCAAGGTCTCGACGGGCTAGTTCGACCTGGTGCGTCAGTAATGGATCCTGTTTGTTACTGCTGTGTTCAGCCTGGGCCGAAACCAGACGGGCCTCGGCGGTTTCCGGGTCTGCAATCCGGGCACTGCCGAATACCACCACGGTCGACTCAATGTGCTGTTCTTTCAGTATCAATTCCGGCTTAAGAAGCTCCAGTTCCAGCCTCACAGGACGCAACTCATCTTGCAGGAGGAAATCCGGATCCTGAAATGCCAACCGGTAAGAGGCCGATTTGCATTGCGGTGATTCAATATGCTTCCGGGCAGAAATTGCGGCTTCCTGAGCCGATGAAAAGATTTTTTTTTTGCGAATACTATTTGACATCAAAGATCCTCCCGGCGAAATAGTTCAGTCCGTCCCGTGCCATGCACGCAGTGATGGCCGACACGTCTACTAATGAGTTGGTTCCAGGATTTTGCACGATTTGGAGGCTTTCATCTTCTCATTAATTTTCATGTAAGATTCAAGTGGCTATCCCATTACTTAACAAGACCGTCCTGCAGTATCAAGCAATTTCGTTCCAACCAGAGCAGCATCAGCCAACTTCTACATATACTATTTTTCAAGGAGGATTAATTATTTACAGATAATTTGAAATGTTCTATCGTGGTGTAAACAAAGGAACTCTGATTGTCCGGATAATGACAGCTAGCGGAGTTCTTCAGGTTCAGGTGGACGGATAGCCTGTTAGCCCAATATATCCAGGGTGGCACCCAACATCTCATCCTGGGCTTGCAGAACCTTCATATTGGCTTTGTAGGCATGCTGGGTAACCATCATTTGTGGGAATTCTTCAGCCAGATCCACATTAGAGGTTTCTTTTTCGACCATTTGATCGCCATCAAGCTCTTGATAACGATGACCGGGAGTGTTAATACGATTCACATCAACCTGTACGTCACCATTATCGCCCTCTTTCAGGGTAGCCTTACTTTTTTTGAATCCCTCGGTATTGACGTTGGCTACGTTATTAGACGTAACCTCCATCTGGGTTTTATAGGCTTGCAGCGCTGAAACAGTGCTGTTGACTGCTGAAATCATGGAGTAGCTCCCCTCAAAATATAAAATCCCACCAAACGCAAATGCATCTCTTGGCGGGATTATTTGAAAAGATGGTCTATTAACTTTATGTAGAGCTTCGTTACAGCGCCACCTATAGACTCGGAATTTTCAGGGCCCCGGCGAAGCGCACTTCAAACTAAAAACTTCCCGGAATGCCGTTTTTCTCGTGCGGCGCGTTTCCTCATTCATTTTAGTCGTGAGAGCCCGGCAGAGAAGATGCACGCGCATCAGAGAAGTTTTAGTAGCTATCGTAAGATAGTGACTAAATTTAGTAGCAAATTATGTGCCATTCATATAAAAAACAGGAAAACACAGAATTTCAAATAGTTAACTATTCGTCCAGAAACACTGAAAATTTTAAATTGACAATTATCGTCATTTTTTTTGCCCTAAATTGTCAGCTACTCGACTTCAAACCCTGAAAGGAGACCAAAGCTTATGCGATTTGAATTCGCCACGGCCGGCCGACTGATTTTTGGACCCGGAACTATCAGTGAGATCGGAGATCTGGCGGCAGATATGGGACATCGTGCATTTCTTGTTACCGGTAAAACTGTTGACCGTGCGGCCCCGGTAATTGAGCAATTAAAAAAGCAGGGGGTGACGATCACGCCATTCAGCATACCTGGAGAACCCACGACCGATCTGGTGCTGGCTGCAGTCGACAGTGCCCGGCGGGACGCTTGTGAGTTCGTAATCGGTATGGGAGGCGGAAGCGTGCTGGATGCCGGCAAAGTAGTGGCGGCGCTGCTGACCAACGGCGGTCAACTGATGGATTATCTGGAGGTAATCGGGCGCGGTCAACCGCTTAGCCGAAAACCTGCCACCTATATAGCTATACCGACCACTGCCGGCACCGGAGCCGAAGTCACGCGCAATGCCGTTCTTGACTCGCCCCAACACCAGGTTAAGGTCAGTATGCGAAGCCCGCTCATGCTGCCCGATCTGGCATTGATTGATCCTGAGTTAACCTATTCCATACCGCCTGAAATTACCGCCGTCACCGGGTTGGATGCCTTTACTCAACTACTTGAAGCGTTTGTTTCCGTGCATGCCAACCCACTGACGGACGGAATTTGCCGGGAAGGCTTGCAGCGTGCAGCCCGCTCTTTAAAAAAAGCCTATTTTGACGGCAATAATTCCAGTGCCCGCCGGGATATGTGCCTGGCAAGTCTCTTCGGTGGTTTGGCTCTGGCCAATGCAAAATTGGGCGCGGTGCATGGATTCGCCGGTCCGCTGGGCGGAATGTACGATGCACCACATGGCGCCCTGTGTGCCGGTCTGTTACCGCACGTTTTGGAAGTCAACCTCAAAGCCCTGCAATCGCGCGCTCCGGAATCAACTGCCATAAACCGCTACAGCGAAGTCGCCCGTATCATCACCGGCAGATCCACAGACCGCGCGTCTGAAGGTATTGCCTGGATTCAAGAAGTGTGCTCGCAACTGCAGGTGCCGCGCCTGGCCGAATATGGAATTAAAGAAGCAGATTTCTCAGCCATTGTAGCAAAATCCAAAAATGCCAGCAGCATGAAAGGCAACCCGATTTTGCTGACGGAAACGGAGTTGCTAACTGTTCTTAAGATGGCGGTGTAGCGGCTTATCGAAAAACAAATGGTGGTGAGTCGTCATCCGGGGGGGCAGGTCTTTGCTTGCGAGGCCCGGGACGCAGGTCTTTTTGCTTTTTAAAGCGGGAAGGGACTGCCAGCAGGGGCGAAAATAAGAGCACGAATAATTTGTAGCACAATTTTAAGATCAGCAACGCGACATAAAACAAACCTATCCCGCAGGCCACTTGCACAAATGTAGGTTGATTGGCAACCCAGACGCTGAATTTGTCCCAGTTATTTACAATCCCACTTAGCATGGCTTCCCTTACTATATGGATCCCTTAATATCTTTTTTTACCGTTGATAACAACTTCTGTCAAGCGGGAGTATCGGAGTATATCAAGCAAAATTAGAATCCCTTTTTGGTCAAAAAATTGACAAATTTCGGCCATCATAGCCCATACAATCCATCAGCTTCAGGCTAATCGACAGCTAAACACCTGTTTCACAAGGTAAATATTAAAATTCAACATCTTGGCATGAATGTTGAATTACTAGTTAATAATTCAAACGCATGGACATCCAGCTAGACTTCATGCGTCGATTGTTCCGGGGAACTGATCAACTCCGGAGCACTCCTCCTTTCGTAGCCCCCCGGGGCCTGACCATCTCCGGGGGCATTACCAAATTCTGCGAATTGCACACTTGGATGAATAATTGCGGCGAGGTGACTTTAGCCATGGTTCGTGTTTTGGAGTACGGCGAAAATATCGGAACATTGCAGAATATATTTCATGACCTGCAACAAGCGATAGTTTTTGCAAAGCAGCTTATTGATTTAGCGGATGAGGAATACACCTGCATTGCAGAAAACAAATGGTTTTGTGAGAAAAAAAACGAGTTTGTAGAAATAAAGGATCAGTAATTATCCATATAATCTGCAACCAAAATATAGCCGGCAGTAACTTTTTGCTAAAGTTATTTTTAATCAAACCGATATAGTTAGGTAACAGTGTGCTGGCGGGCACACTGTTACATATAATTCCTTAGGGTGAGGGGCGGCCTCTTTTGGGGCTGCCCCTATTCATTTATACACAATACACAGCGTCATATAGAATGGTGTAGCGGCCCTTTTGAACAGTAAACGTTAGAACGACGCATCGGGTCAATTATGCAGAACGCTGTGCATGTCATAAAAAATTCGTCTCATATCCTCTATTCCCCCCAAAACCCAATCCGGGCAAACCGCCTGGAACCGGGAAATTATCATTGACATTTCAGTCGCTTTAGTTAAATGATTTGATTATTGTTCATTCATGACGATCCCTTATGGTGGATTTCATGCGGTTTCGGTGGTGATTATCCAGGCAGCGCGGCGGCTTTGATAAACTCCCCGGCTCCCCAGTTAACTCGGTCCGTCGTGCACTACGAATCCACACCGGGTGAAAGGCAGATCGAATGATTTTACCTAAAAACTTGCTGCATGCCTTTTTGTTTTTACAAATATTGCTGATTCTCGGCCATGCCCCCCTGCTGAAGGCGAGTGACACAATAAGCGTGCCCAGAATTTCTGTCGATCAGGTCTACCATCTGCTGGGCAGGCCGGATACGGCCATCATAGACGTACGCAAGCCTCGCAACTGGTGGCGTACCAGCAAAAAGATTTATACCGCAGTGCGAGAAGATCCCTCAAAAGTTGATCAATGGGCACGGAAGTACGCTAAAGGTCATACTCTGATTTTTTATTGAACATGAAAAAATGAAAGAACCAGCGCCCGTGTGGCGGGGTATTTTAAGCAATATGGATACGAAAATGTGTTGACCCTGAAAGGCGGTTGGCAGGCATGGCTAAAAGCCGGATACCCGGTGGAGGATAAATGATAAAAGTGACCAGACGAAAAAGCCATAAAATTTTACTTGAAGCGTTTTTTCTTAAATTAAAGACGATAAATCCCAAATAACAAATCTCAAATTCCAAATAAATCTCAAAAAAACAATTTATCAAATTCCAAACGTTTCTAACCTGTTAAAAATGGGCATGGGGGATTTCTCGGATTTCGAATTTGGAAATTATTTGTTATTTGAGGTCTGGTGCTTGAAATTTGTTAATAAGGATTCAGCTATATTTAGCTAACCGGCAGGATAACTCTAAGAATATTCGACTAATTACCTGGAGGACTATGGATGTGCGGTCGTTTCGTACAATTCAGTTCATTGCGAACTTTAGAAAATTATTTCCCAATTGACTCGATTGCCGGCGATGTTATGGCAAGTTATAATGTTGCCCCGACTCAGGAAGTTTTGGCCATCATCCACCAGAATGGTCGCCGGCTGGAAAAGCTTCGCTGGGGTCTGGTCCCATCCTGGGCAAAAGATTTAAGCGGTGCCTCACGACTGATCAACGCCCGCGCAGAAACGGTAGCCCAAAAGCCCAGCTTTCGGGCGGCTTTTAAACGTCGCCGATGCTTAATAATGGCCGATGGGTTTTATGAATGGCAGGGTGAAAAAGGTCGCAAACAGCCATATTTCATCGCGATGCCGTCGAATCGCCCGTTTGCGTTTGGCGGATTGTGGGAAACATGGATAAGCAAAGAAACCCCCGATGATGAGCCTGTTTATAGGTCCTGCACCATCCTGACAACCGCGGCCAGCGAATCCATGCAGGATATCCATCACAGAATGCCGGTTATCCTCCAACCTGAGGCATATGACGACTGGCTGGACCCGGAAATCCAGGAAGCCGATCGGTTGGCAGTAATCTTGCAGAATCATCTGGTCCGCAAGATGCAATGTTATCCGGTTTCAAAACTAGTGAACCGGGTACAAAATAACTACGCAGAAAATATTAAACCCCTATCCGGAAGTTGAAAAGGCAGAACTTGAGCTTTTTTTCTATACCGGTGTAACTTCAGCTAGATTTTTGTCTCTTCACTCTAGTCCGGCAACGTAATTAATCCGCCCTGAAAAACAGCAAATCCAGAATTGTAGATGATTCTTTGAAAATAGATAAATATTGTTAGACCTGCGCACCACCGGATTAATTACCTTATGCTGTGCATAATTTTATTTTTTCATTTCGAATCAGCGACTCGCACATAAAGAAAAAAAGCCGGAACCAAGCAGATGAGATATTAGGAAATATATGAAAATGGCAGCTTCCGACAACGATAAAAAATTCAACCAGCTATATGGTCGTCAGCGGCGATGCGCAGATCTGGTAAGTGTCAACTACTGCATTCCCGATACGATGTCCCGCTGCAGTGCCGGTTTAATCTGGCAAGAGCAGAAGAAATGCAAATATGCAATTAAATCCACCGTCAGCGACAGATGCATGCACTACATCGAGTCAATATACGGTCATTGTGATAGTGTGGATGCTCAAAGAGGATTAAGCTCAAAAGAATCGTAAAAAAGTGGGATCTCATTCCTTCAAACCCAACATTTCGACATTACATTATTCCAGCAACCCATAGCATTCAATGGTCGCAAAACCTCAGGCGAGACTGACCGGACTCATAGAACCGGGTTGTCGGTTTGAAAATAAAAACCCCCCGGCAGGCATCAGCAGCCTGCCGGGGGGGATGAAGGTTGCGATCATAGCGATACTAATTTTCTCTGTTCAGCACGGCGAATATTGACTAAGGGTAACAAATGGCATTTTGCTATGACCAGTATTGGCATACGCCTTGCTGTTTTGGGCGACGCCAGCCACACAACCTATGGCTAAATGAACGGTGGACAAAACCGTTCATTTAAGGAGGGATAACTATTTCTATCACTATATATGGATATATGTCAAGAAAAAAAATCAATATATGGTATAATTTTGCATGCTCACCCTTTAATGGCATTAAACACACCGTCGCTTTCCTTCCTTCACCGGTTCAAATTTCTCCTAGCCGCAGTTCAGGATAAACGCGAATCCCAAACTTCTGAACGTCGATCCCCAGAACGGGACGGATAAATCGATGCAGGTCCCGGCCCTAAAAATCGACAATATTTTCAGTTATCGCTTCAAAATCAGAAATTGATGATTAAATTTAAGATTCAAGATTTTAAGCAATTCCACGGGAATTAAAATGAAAAATAAAGCAAACATTATATTCGGACTGCTGGTGTGGCTGGCGTCAACCGGCCAAATAAGAGCTGAAGTAAATCTAACCAAGCTGGTAGATAAAATTCGCCCCGCCGTAGTAACCGTTGTGGTCTACGATGTCAAGCGACAGGTTACCGGTATCGGCAGCGGATTTTTTATAGATAAGAGCGGACATTTAATTACAAATTATCATGTTCTTGATGGAAGCTATGCTGCAGATGTTCGCACGTCTGATGGAAAAACATATCCGATCAAGCTGGTGGTGGCAGATAATAAATCGGTCGACCTGGTAAAAGTGCTGGTGGATATTCCCCGCAAAGAGATTAAATCGATAAAATTAAGCAAAGATTTACCCTCGATTGCCGAACAAATCCTGGTGGTCGGCAGTCCGATGGGATTGGAGCAAACCGTCAGTGAAGGTATTGTTTCATCGATACGTGAAATTCCGGCCGTGGGAAATTTTTTTCAAATGTCCGCTCCCATTTCTCTGGGTTCAAGCGGCAGTCCGGTCATCAACTTAAAAGGTCAGGTAATCGGTGTGGCCACATTTCAGGTTTTGCGCGGCCAAAACCTCAATTTTGCGGTTGCCGGGGAATCGGTACTAAAACTAAAACCGACCGGACCTGCCCTGGCGATGTCGCGCTGGACATTTAACAATAGCCTTGAGCAACCCAAACTTGCTGAAGAACTTTGCCGCCAGGGATATAGTTTTTCAATAAATGGTGAGGACCAAAAAGCCCTTCAATTCTTCAAGCAGGCCATCGAGAAGGATCCCAAGAATACGATGGCCTGGAATGGGCTGGGCTATTGCCATGTTGGATTGAACAATCACCAGGCGGCCGTTAAAGCCTATCAGCAGGCGATTAAAACCGATCCGACTGATGCAACGTTACACTATAATTTAGCAAATTATTATTTTAAATTGGAACGTCGGCAGGAGGCAATCGATTCCTACCACCGGGTGATATCGCTAAATCCGACCTTCGAACGCGCTTATTTCAGACTGGGAGTAATCTACACCCAGCTTAATCGTCTGGATGAGGGTAAAGCGGCCTTTGAGAAAGTGATACGGTTAAATCCCGATGCCGCTCCGGCTTATTTCAATATTGGAATTGCATATTCCAAACTTGGTCACTACCATGAAGCGATCAACGCCAACAGGCAAGTATTGCGCATCAAGCCCAATTTTGCACCGGCCTACCATAATATGGGGTTGATTTACGGCAAACTGGGCCAACCGCATGATGAGGTTAAGGCCTACAAGGAGGCCATTCGCGTTGAACCGGATTATGTATCCGCCCATTTTAATTTAGGTCTCGCCTTGCTGCAAAAAGGAGACAAAACGGGTGCCCTTGATGAATACAAGATACTGAAAAAATTAGATAAAGAGAAGGCTGACAATCTATTTAACAAAATTTACTATTAGCTATGGAATCAACAAAAGACTACCGGCAACTGCCAAACAGCTCGGACCATTATTGTTTTGGCTGCAGCCCGCTGAATCCGTCCGGTCTTCAGATGAATTTTTTTGCCGACCAGAATACGGTAATTTCCAATGTAACGATACCGGATCATCTCTGCGGATGGAGCAACATCGCCCATGGGGGCGTGTTAACGACCATTCTTGACGAGATCATGAGTTGGGCCGCCCTGCACTTTATAAAACGCATCACCATGACCAGGTCGATGAATATTGAATTCATTAAACCGGTATATATCCGCAACCCATTAAAAGCTGAAGGCAAAGTGCTGGAGATAACCGGCAAACATGACGCGGTGATGGAAGGCATTCTCTACAACGATAAAGGCGTTGCCTGCGCTAAATCCACCGCTCGTTTTGCTATTTTCTCCCCGAAAGTCGCGAAGAGATTCGGGATTGCAGATGACAATTCTTTAAATTTTTTTGCCAATGTGTTCGGAATAAAATAGCTGTTTATCTGGGTTGACCGGCTTAATCGCCAAAACGGCTTGATAATCTATGGTAACTTCAGAAAATCGCAAATCAGCTCTTTTATATAAGCATGCCTAAAATTGAAGTCTTCAGCTTTTTACCCTTCTGAAAAAAAACTAAAGAATTGACTAAATTTACCGAAAATTAAATCAGGCCTGTGATGTAAATTTAGACAGCGTCGTCTACCTCCTTTCTGATTGGGGTGGCTTTCCAAAAAGTCATCTCGAATTATTATGAAACTGTGTATACGGAGAAAAAAATGGCAGAAACAACTGTATGTGAAAATTGCAAATTTTGGAATGAGACCGGTGGTACGGATGAGGGCCTGGTAGGCGAATGTCGTCGCAACTCCCCATCTCCCAAAACCCTGGACGGTGCCCCGGATAGCATAATCCGCTTTGCGGCCTGGCCCGCTGTCGGTCAAAACCAGTGGTGCGGAGACTATGAAAAACGGCCGATGGAAACCAAAGAGGTGCTGGAACGGGTGGCGGCCATCGAAAAGATGGAAGCCGCCAGAAAGGCTAAAAAGGCTTCCTAAATCCCGTGGCCAATCAGGCTAACGCAATGTAAATTTTAAACCAGTAACTTCAGAATATTCAACGAGACAATAAAATTCCAAATCTCAAGCACCAAATTGCAAATGGTTCGACAAACTCACCACCCTGAGCAAAGTCGAAGGGTAAATCTCAAATTACAATATTCATTTTGTTCAATTACCTGTTTAAATAATGGAGCCCTGCGCTACAAAATCTCCAAGTTAACTCACAGAGTTGGTATTACTTCCTCCCATCCAGCATCCTATCCAACTCCAGAATGGTTTCAAGCTGCTCCAGTACCGGGTTGGTCGTTATCCCTTCGAGTTGATCGGCCTGACGCTTCATTTTTTCAAACGCGCGTCGCGTGATACGCTCGGGGCCGGCTGCCAGCCGCACACAGACCTGGAAAAGAAAAAAGCTCAACAACATCACAATGCCAATCGTCCACAGGGCATGCAGAAAAAAATCGAAGGCAAGATAGCTGCCCATCAAAAACCGCTGCACCGTAATCCAGCCGGTGTAGCCCAGGATGGCCAGAGCCGGCAGGTTGAATAAAATTTGCAGCAGCAAGCCGGATAGTCTTCGTGAAATGCGCTCCATCTCAGATTCCAAACTGCCGCTCCAGAGGTCCGCGAAATGTTCACTGACAGTATTGTCGGCCGGAAAGGCATCATCCACCCGGCGCACAGTGCTGTCAAAACCACCGCCGATCATGGATTCGGCAATATTCGGCCAATTGCTCATCTTCGCAAGGCGGTAGGTTCGCAAACCTGCTCCGACTCTTTCATCGTTGCCGGTGTCGGCCATGGCCGATTTGGAATTCTTATAATGCCGCCAGGCTGAAATCAGGCCGATTATCTGGCTTAGCGGACGGCCAAATCGAAATAAAGCGGCAATACCCGCACCAAAAAGCAACAATCGCGCCCAAATGGCCGTCATCCACCCGATGGGACCTATCCATCGCTGGGCCAGCTTCTGGTAGACCATCAGGCTGACTCCCAATAGCCGGTGTGAATCATCATTTTTCATGGCAGCAACAGCGTCCAGATAAGATTTTCTTTCCGCATTTCGAAACTGCTCCGCGGCCGCCGCCAGAGACTTTCGGTGCCTGGAAATTTCCCGGCCGACTTCATTGAACACAAAATTCCGCAAGCTGCGGGCATTTTCAAGTCGTCTATCCACCACATAGCCGGCACGGTTTAGGTTGTCGAAAATCAGTTGCTGCAATATCTCGAATTGGTCAAAATCGTGTTTTGGACCGGCTGTTTCGTCCCATTGCGGATTTTGCAGATGGCTCCGGGCGCATATGCACAACATCCGCTCGACAGTTGTTCCCCAGCCGTCTTGAATATAGGTCGAAAAATCAGGCACAATTCGATTTTTCAATTCCAGCTCATCCTGCCGATCGCATTTGTTGATAACGACCACCAGGGATTCTCCATTGAATCTTTGAATAAACGGGGCCAAAAAATCGACATGATCCTTTCTTTTGGGATTTTCAGAATCGAACACGCAAATAAGCATGTCGGACCGCCCGATGGCTTCCCGTACAAGTGGACTGTGTTTTTGATAAGCCATGCTGTCGGTATCCGGCGTATCGATGATGAGCACATGCTCCAGTAATGCAGCCGCAGGGCTCGACTTAACCGCCACCGAATCGTTGCCCAGGCTTTCAATCAGCTGGCCGGCATCCTGGTCGTCACTGCTGAAAACGATGACCTGTCCGGTGGTGGGGCGTTGATGGCCGGCCGGTGATAAATCATCAACACCGGCCAGAGCATTCAACAAAGTGGATTTTCCGGCACCGCAGGGTCCGACGATGGTCACCACAAGTCGGCGCTCGAAACGATCGGCAATATTATCGATCATTTGAATCGCCACATCGCATTGTTTTATATGCGGGGCTGCCGGATGCCAGAGTGACAGGTTGCCAAGGGTTTTTCCCAGCCGGTTCAGATCATTTTTAAATCCTTCAATTTTAGCAAGTGCCTTAAGCGCGCTTAACTGCTGCGTTGATGTCATTTCTTTTCATCTCCCTTTGTGCATATCAGCAATGAGTCATTGATGTCGATAATCAATTGATCTGCATCGGCAATATGTTGGCGAGCACAACGGATAATTCCACCGGTTATATTTTTCTCAAATAAATCCTGCACAATTTTTGACTTATCTTTTAGCCAGGTTTGTAAAATAACCTGTAGCATCTCTTCAATTTGCTGGCGGTCGGCCTTTTTCAGCCCGGTGGTAAAGGGAATAGCAAACAATGCATACAGATCCTTGGCGCCGAAAAGTCCGGCCAATTTAACTTTTATCCCGGCACCTCCCACCGGATCCCCGGTAGACAGCACATAGGTAACCGCAACCGTTGCCGGCAACACATTCAGAAAGGCCCAGAAGGTCTGGTTGATTTTGCGCCACAGGCCCATGTTGTTACGAAAATTATCGGCCAATTTTTTAAGATCAGCTTCCATACCTTGCGAAATGCCCAGGATCGTCTCTTTTTCGGCAAGAATAGACTGTAGAACGGATTTAAAATCCCTGGATCGCAGGAGCTCCTGTTCTAGATGAACCACGGGGTGCGCACCAACCAGAAAAGAGAGGTTTACACCATCACCGGAGGGTTCGGTCCGGGGGGTTTTTCCTTTTGCAAGATTTTTGCGGGCCCGAATTAGGTCAACATTATCAAGCATCCGCCGGGCAAGCGGCCCTTTCGATGAACTGCTGACAGCTAACTGGGGGCTGACTGTTTGACTATGTATGCCGGTCACGGCAGTCACCAGGTCCTCATCCACTTTCTGGGCATACTCATTGGCTGAAGACGTATCCGCCTTCTCCAGTGACATCTGGTCTTTGGCCCAGCCGGCCGCACCCAGCAGCATTTTGAGGGGGAATTCAATAACGCTGCCGGTTCTGCGCATAATTTTTACATGGGTTGGATCCGTAGCCGCCCAGATCCGGGCAAAACGACGCATCAGACGATTTATGGGAAAATTCTTCAGCGCTTCGCGCACAGATTGGCTCTGAGCCATCTGAAGGGTAGCTAGATACAGACGCAGTTCATCAAGGGCGACTTCTGAGCGATTCCTGATATTTTCGGCCCGCTGACCGACGTCTGCTAAGATGGACGAAAAAAGTTCGAGCCTGATTCCCGGGGCATTGATTGATTGCAGGGTCTGCAAAAATTCAGGTTCTTTCGCATCAACCGGTCTAATCTCCATGAATCGTTCACCGGCTGCCACATGGTTATCCTCATCAGTGCGGTATACACCCAGCAGGTATTGATCGGCAGACTTGCCGTATATACCGTCGGCCACCGTCCTGGCATGTTCCAATACCTCGTGTTTCGTATAGCTCGGGTAAACACGATACACCAGAAAGCATTTTCGTTTACCGATTCCGGTCAGCATTTGAGCGATAAAATCGGTATTGTCCCGATTATTATAATTTGAATTGGTAAAAATATAGATTAAAATATCTGAAGCCTCCAATGCCATCCGGGTCACTTCCCGATTGGTATAGGCACCCTTGGCACCGGTATCAAAATCCGGCGTATCCAGTATCACCATATTATTTAAGGCCGAGTGATTCGCGACATACAGCGGCTTTCCGGGATGGGTCAATTCTTCATTATCCTTCAAAAGGTCGGGCACATCTTTGAAGGGCCTTGCAAGATCGACCAGCAAATCGGTCTGCCCGGCCCGCCGGGCCGGAATAGAAAAAAGCACCCGGCGGTTTATGCCCGCTGTGCCGCCGGTCGGAGAAATATGCTCGCCCACCAGCGAGTTGAACAGGGTGGATTTGCCGGAAGAGCCTCCGCCGCAAATTGCAGCAACTACCGGAAAATCAGGTGCCAGCCGGCTTAGAAGTTTGGCATCAACAATATCGTTCCAGAAGCCAATTTCCGCTTCCACCCCAAGCTTTAAGATATCAGCCACCCGGGGTATATAATCTCTGAGCTTTTTTAAGGCGTCATACAATTCCGTATTCATTTCGTTGCCCGTGTTTTTCCCCGATACCCGCAGGGATTAATAATTTAAACGATAACCGACAGAATACTTTCAATTTGGACATTCTATGGACTTTTGATTGTATAACATATTGACATTATTAAAACAAAAATAAATCTTGTGCAATGTTGAAAAAAAATGGAATAAAGAACGTGGCTAACTATCTTTTAATAAGTGTGATTCATATCTATTTTCAATGTCAGCGACTCTCTTAGATTTAAAGATTTTGGCGCTTGACTGTCAGGCAACGGGCGCCAATCCCGCCAGGGGGCATCTTCTCGAAATGGGCTGGAGCCAGACCCGCGCATCGCTGAACCATGTTGGCAGCAACTCCGGCATCCAGGTCTATCCGGTCAGATTGCCGGCCGAGGCGGCCATCCCGCGGGCCGTGCAACGCATCACCGGAATTTCACAAGAAACCCTGAAAAATGCGGTTTCATCAAAAATGGTTTGGCAACATCTGCTGGCAGCCGCCGGGGGCACTGTTTCCGCCCCCCGGGGGGCTGTCTGCCCGGTGGTCATCCATTTTGCCCGCTTTGAAGAGCCTTTCCTGCGAGAGCTCCACCGCCAAAACAGTCCTGCAGGCCGATTTCCTTTTCAGATCATCTGTACCCATGAGATTGCGGTGCGTCTGCTGCCGGATTTGCCGCGCAGGGGCATCAGAGCAATCGCCGGCTACTACGGCCATTGTGTGCCGGAGCTCAAGCGCAGTGGTGACCATGTTGTCGCGACAGCGTTTATCTGGCAAAAAATGGTCCATTTATTAAACATGACCTGCGGCATTACCAAACTGAACCAGCTAATCGACTGGCTGGCTGCCACCAGACCGGCAGGCCGTTCAAAACGGGCATTTTCGATGAGTCCCCAGATCAGGCAGCAATTACCGGACAAACCCGGTATCTACCGCATGCTGCGTGCCGGTGGTGATTTACTTTACATCGGCAAGGCCAAGTCGCTCAAACGGCGGGTAAACAGTTATTTCCGACAGAAGGCCCCCCACGCCGAACACATCCTGGAGATGTTGACCCAGGCCCGTGGACTAAATTTTACGCTGAGCGGTTCTGCCCTGGAAGCGGCCATTCTTGAAACCGATGAAATCAAGCGCCTTTCGCCACCCTATAATATCGCGCTGCGCCGGCGACAGCGCCGGCTCGTTTATTGCTCCAGGGACCTCGGCCGGCATGCTGCGCTGGCCCAGCAAGATTTTCCAGTGGGACCGCTTCCCGCCGGCAAGTTAACCGAAGCGCTCGCAGCGTTCGGTTTGTGGCTCAGGGAAGGAATGGAAATAGCCGGCGATCCGGACAGCAGCATGGGATACTCGGTGCTGGCCCGACCGCCGGAATATGCTCCGGAAATCGACTGTTTAATTAAGGGCTTTCAAATCTTCCGGCAACACCATCGCAGTCGTCTGAATAATCAAACGCCGTTGCGATTTTTAACCGGCCTGGGTGCCAAGCTCTGGCAGGAGAAGCTGGTCGCGGCAGCCCTGGCTGAGATAGATGCAGATACACAAAACACTGCCGCAGACCTTGATGAGCAAGAGGAGGAACCAGCCGCCACGCATGCCTGGACCCCCGAAGCCGTGGCCGGTGCCATCGAAGCCATGATACGGCACAGCGCCCATCTGATCCGGCGCACTCGCTGGTTTTGCCTGCTGAGCGAATCAACCTTGACCTGGACTTTGGCCGCGCAAACCGGGCCAAAGAAAAACCGGGTGGTTTTTGAAAATGGAGCTGTCGCTAGGCAGGGTAAAGTAAAAGAGGGCGCCAAACCAATGCCGCCTCCGGGATATGCAAATTCTTTTCGTATGCGGCAAAATAATATCGATTTGATCACCTACGACCGAATGCGGGTGGTCACCACGGAACTCAGGCGAATTCTATCCGAAGGCCGAAATATGGAGCTTTGCCTGGGGCCAAGGGTGACCCTGGGACGCCAAGCATTGATCAAGGCGCTGCGATGGGTATAATCCGCGTCTTGTTTCTGGCTGATACCCACCTGGGCTTTGATTTAGCCTTTCGCCCGCGAATCGACAGGCGCAGAAGAGGTCCGGAATTTTTCGCCAATTTCCAGCGGGCCCTCCAGCCCGCATTGGACGGCCGGGTTGACTGCGTGGTGCACGGCGGTGATCTTTTATTCCGCAGCAGAGTGCCGGCCAGGTTGGTCGGCATGGCCTTCGAACCGCTCAAACAGGTGGCCGATTGCGGGATCCCGCTATACCTGGTTCCCGGTAACCATGAGCGTTCGGCCATCCCCCACCGTCACCTGGGCCAACATCCGCATATCCATATTTTTGATAGCCCGCGGACCTTCCGGCTGCAGAGGGATAATTTTACCCTGGCCCTGGCAGGGTTTCCTTGCGCGCGTCAGGGAGTCCGTCGTGATTTTTTAAGCCTGGTCACTCAAACCGGCTATCACAGGGTTAAAGCCGATATCCATCTTTTGTGTATCCATCAGGCAGTTGAAGGGGCCACCGTGGGACCTGTCGGTTATACATTTCGCCACGCATCGGATGTCATCGATGCATCCGAAATTCCGCCAGAATTTTCTGCCGTTCTGGCCGGTCACATACACCGGCATCAGGTCTTAACCACAAACTTGCACACAAAAGCGCTGCCGGTTCCGGTATTCTATCCCGGATCAATTGAACGCACTTCCTTTGCAGAAAAAAATGAGAAAAAAGGGTATCTGATTTTAGAGTTTGAATTGAAAGCTTTGAAGGGGGGTATTTTAAGACAGTGGCAGTTTCATAAGCTTCCGGTGCGACCAATGACCCAGCTTAACTTGCATGCTTGCAAGATGAATAATGCAGAACTGCGATCATGGATTGAAACCCGATTATCGGTGTTACCTGAAGACAGCATTGTGAAATTAAAAATTTACGGCAGCATCTCTCTACAGGCCATGGAAGTTTTAAGCGCTGCCGCTCTGCGCGCTCTCGCACCGACGACCATGAACATCAATGCTGTTTTTGTTGATGCGAACTGAAAAACCAACAACATGCTTTCCACCAGCTCGGCCATAGACTTTTCGTCAAGCGGCGCCATTGATTCTGATTAATTTTTTTCTGCATCCAGAAATTTTAAAACCGAAATAACATTTTTATCAATTCGTCGTCGATAAGAAACCCTGTCCATCATTTTGCGGACCAGATGAATCCCCAGACCGCCTATTTTGCGCTCTTCGAGTGAAAGTTCAGTGTCCGGAGTCTCGATACCCAATGGATTAAACGGGATGCCGTCATCCACCATTGACACTTTTAAACGATCGGCGGATAATTCCACTTTAATACAAATGTCATGCCTTTCGTCATCAAGGTAAGCATATGAGATGATGTTCATTAACAGTTCGTCGATCACCACATGCATTTTTAACCTGGTTTGGTCCGGGATGCCGTAATGCTCGGCAAAGGTATCAAAATGCTCTTTGACTCGCGCGTTTTCAGATAATCGATTCGGAATGGTGAGTTCCAGTTTTGGGCCACCCGTTGCTTCCGGGTTTCTGGTAAATTGAATGGCCAGCAAGGTCATGTCTACAATCTGAGCCGCCCCGCCGGTGATTTTTATTATCTCTGAGATCGCGGAGCGCACGATGTGCTGGACGGATTCATATTCACGAGAAAAAAATAGCTCCCTCAGTCGCTTTTCGGAAAATTGTTTTTCCCCGTCAATCCTGGCCCGGGCCACCCCGTCAGAATAGAGCAGCAGCATATCGTTTTTTGACAGGGTGGTTTTGTCTTCCCTGTAAACCATGCCTCTGGCTGTGCCGATTACCGGGCCATGGACCCGGTCCAGCCGTTCGATAGCGCCGGCTTCCCGTTTGAGATAAGGCGGATTGTGCCCCGCATTGGTATATAACAGGTTCCCGGTTTTAATATTCAGAATCCCCATGAAAAGCATCACCAACATGGCGGCTTGGTTAACCGGGCTGAGCTGTTCATTAACGTGAGTGAGGATGCTTGCCGTTGAGAAATCATCTCCCGCCCTGGATTTTATGATGGTTTTCGCAACAGACATCAACAAAGCGGCCTGCACTCCTTTTCCGGCAACGTTACCGATGCAGAAATAAAATCGATCATCACCGATTAAAAAGAAATCATAAAAGTCCCCTTCGAATTCACGGGCCGGCTGCAGGGTGGCATAAACGTCGAATTCGTCATGGTCCGGAAAGGCCGGAAAGCCTGAGGGCACGATCCGCTCCTGAATTTCCCGGCCAAACTTGAGCTCCTTTGCCATTCTATTATTAAGGGTCTCAATTTTTAGGTTAGCTTGGCGCAGTTCTTTGGTCTTTCGTCTCAAGGCCAGATGCGTCTTTATCCGGGCCTTGAGGATGGGAGGGGCGAAAGGTCTGGTGATGCAGTCCACGATCCCCGGTTCCAGCTCCCCGGTCTCCCTATTGGAAGAAATTAAAATTAGCGGGATATCCCGGGTGGTTTGGCTGGCCTGTAGATGGCGGCATATATCGCAGCCCTCCTTTTCAGATTTCATTATCCCCAGCAGAATCAAGTCCGGAGGGCTGGCATCGCGGACTGCCGTTAAAGCCCGCTCCCCACTCGTGGCCGCCACAATCCTGTAATCGGATTTGAGCAAATCGACAAGCACGTCCAGTTCGGGTTGCTGATCGTCAACAATCAGAATTATTTTTTGTTTATCCATTACGGACCTTCCAGTCGAAGCTTGTCCAAATTTCGCTAGGACATATTGTCTGGCGTAAAACTTTTAGTTTTCGTCAAGGAAAGGCAGGGTCATCAGTTGCTCTGCCTATCCGATGTTCAGTCGCCCCCTGAAACTCCACATAGCATACTTTAATGCACCCTTTGCGGTTTGAGAATCAGCTAACCATCCAATTCCCCGGAAACTTGAAAATTTTTCATAAATGTCCGGTCGATATAGTTTTTCAACGCAAACCCGAGCCGGCCGCCCCAAACCAGTGAATGCCACTGAACGACAGCCGTGCCGTCGCCCATGTTAAATGCGAGCAAAACCGCTTTTTGCGGATGGAACTGCTCCAGTGCACTGCCTTTCAAGAAGCACAACAGGTTGTTGAATAGTATTGGATTCTGCCGCACGGCAAACACACCGACTTTTGCCAGGGCCTGCGGCTCAAAACTGATGCAGTCCCCGCCGCCAAAAATTTGTGGGTAAGAGACGGACTGCAGATATTGATTGACCAGCATCCCGCCGTCTTGCCCGACAGTTAATCCGCTGTCTTTAAACAGTGGTGACGGCTTAACCCCCACCGCCATGAAAACGATATCACTTTCAATACCGCTGCCGTCAGACAGAACCACGGACGTGCCTTTGATGGCAGACATTCGGCTACCGTCAATCACCTGCACTTTCCGGCGGACCAGCGCTTTGCGAACACGATTTCGAACGCCCGGCTTAAATTGACCAAGCAGACGGGTTCCGGCGACCAGCGTAATCCGGCACTTGCCGGATTCATTGCGGACCAGACGGTCCAGGTTTCCGGCCACCTCAACACCGGTCGGTCCTCCGCCGACGACCGTTATCCTTATTTCCTTATTCTTCAAAGCCGCAATGATTTTTTGACGGGCAAGTAACAGATTTTCGATGGGCTTAACCGGTATAAGTAGATTTTCAGAAGAATCGGCAGCTTCAACAGGCACATAGCTGCCGGTGTTGACTGACATGGCATCGTAGGGCAGCGTTTGGCCGGATTGCAGGTCGATCCTCTTTTTTTGCGGGTGAATTTTTACGACTTTGTCTTCAATGAATACTGCACCCCGATTCTGCGACATCTTCTTTACATTAAAGCGGATTTCCTCCGGCCGATAAATCCCGGACAGCATACCCGGTCCCATCCCGGAATAATAATGAAGGGAACTTGAGCTCACGACGGTAACATCATGACCGGCATTTTTAAACTCCTGCAGATTTTTCAAGATTGTCAAATGCGCATGGCCGGCGCCGACGATAACCAGTTGCTTTCCCATTTTCGCCCCTCAGGATTTAATTGAAACGGTACCCAAACGCCGTCTTCGGTTCGAAGGCAAGGCGCAAAGCGTTTCATAAGCGGAGCGTACCCGCTAGTACTTGAGCATATGAAGCGCTTTGTAACGCGGCCATCGGGCCTAAGGCGGTGTTTGCGAGCCGCTTCTCATGAGTTCTTCGATCTCTTCAGCTTCCCTGGGTATGCTTTCCGTCAAATCGACCGGCTCGTCTGCGGTGATCAGGATATCGTTTTCTATCCTGATACCGATAGCTTCGTTTCTAATATAAATTCCGGGTTCACAGGTTAAAACCATGCCGGGTTCAAACGGCCGGTATCTGTCTCCATAGTCATGAACATCCAGGCCCAGAAAATGCGAGGTGCCATGGGGAAAATACTTCTTGTACAGCGGATCGTCTTCGGATTGCTTCTTCACCAGCTTCGGATCCAGCAGCCCCAGGCGGATGAGCTCCGATTCCATTATTTTGCCGACTTCCTTGTGGTATTCATCAAGGGTTTTGCCCGGCACAAGCAATTTTATGGCGGCTTTCTGCACATTTAAGACAGCATTGTAAACCTGTTTTTGACGTTTAGAGAATTTGCCGCTGACCGGAACGGTGCGAGTAACGTCAGCTGCATAGTTGGCATATTCGGCTCCATAATCGATTAGCACGAGATCACCAGCCCGGCATTGTTTATCATTTTTGACGTAATGCAGGGTGCATGAATCAACTCCGGACGCGACAATCGTCTCAAAGGCAGGCCCTTTTGACCGGTTTCTTAAAAACTCGTGGCAAATTTCGGCCTCAATCTCAAATTCCCATACCCCGGGTTTGATAAAGCCCAGCAGGCGGCGAAACGTATCGTCTGTAATCTGGCAGGCCTTTTTAATCGGATCCAGCTCAAGTTCTGATTTGACGGCGCGCAGGTCATGCATGATCGGAGCCAGTCGTCCGTAGTTATGTAACGGGAATACAATGCGACACCATCTGACAAAGCGATCGTCACGGGTCTCTACCCCGGCATTGGCCCGCAGGTGTTCATTGGTGTTCAGATAAATGTTGTCGGATTGGCGTACCAGCTGCTGAAAGATATTGTTAAATTCATGATTCCAGTAAACCGTTTTAATTCCGGCCACCGCGCTGCCTTCTTCCCTGGTGTATTTATGGCCTTGCCATAAAGCGATCTGTTCATTGGTTTCCTTGAGAAACAGGATTTCCCGGTGTTTATCTTCTTTGACATCCGGGCAGATAACCAGCGTGCTCTCCTCCTGGTCGATGCCGCTCAAATAAAACAGATCAGTCTGCTGAATAAACGGATGATTGCCGTCCGCACTGGTCGGCATTAGGTCATTGGAATTGAAAACGGCGACTGAGCTGGGTTTCAGTCGCTCGGCAAATCGCTTGCGGTTCTGAATGAAAAGGTCGTTGTCAATTGGCAGGTATCTCATTATATTCTCTCTGGTGGTCCGTCTCAGACAAAATCAGCTTTGATATTTGAATCGCTCAACTTAGTCTCTTAATAGTTTTTTTTTAACCTCCAGAGTCATTGGCGTGCAAAATTCAGGTATTAATATTCAAATATATCCTTTTTTACTTATTCGTCAAGCATGCATTTTGGGTCAAAGGCCCTTGGATGGTCGGAAGAAAGATTTAAAAATAGGTTTCGGGTGTCCATCCTAGGTCCGCCGGGCGGACTATGGAGAACAGGCAGGTTTCAGGTGCCGGGAATGGCTCAAAAATGAACACCGAACATCGAACCCACCAGAGGCGGACTCGATGTTCGACGTTTAATCTGGGTACTGTTCAGGCCAGGCGGAGTTTCAGAATACCACCAGGGGATACACCTTGATAACGGCATTAAACTTTTTCGGCTGTTTGGAATTTCCGATATCAACTCCGTCTTTACCTTCGATTATGGTTAATATGGTTTTTATTGGATAACTGTAATGCAGGTCTTTACCCTTTACTAACACACTGAAAAATTCAGCATTGGCTTCAATAAGTTGTGCCTCGTTGATCTCAGCCGAGTTGTCGTAGTTAATACCGATCGCCTGGCCTTTGTATTTTTCGAGTAGGGTCTGCATCGTGGTATCTGCTTGCAAGCTAGAATCAATCTTGGGTCTATCTGCCACAGCAGCAGTGTTTGCAGCAGCGCTGTCATCCATTTTGGCGGCCTCAATACCGGCCTGGGCAGCCTTCTGCTTTTTTAAGGCCTGGACTTTGGCTTGAACCGCTTTTTTACGCTTCAAAGCGGCGGCTTTTGCCAGGACCAGTTTTTGCTTCTTCAAGGCTTGCGCCTTAGCCAGGGCCGCTTTTTGCTTTTTAAGTGCCTGGGCTTTAATCAAAGCTGTTTTTTGTTCTTCGACGGCCGCGGCCATGTCCTGGGCGTCTTTCTCTATTTTCAGGGCCTGGAGCTGGGATTCCGATTTTGCAGATTCTTCGATTTTATCCGGCGACTCCCCGGCCGCATACTCAACTTCATCGTCCGCTTCCAGCAAAATAGTATCACCTAATGATTCTGATTCACCAGTTTTAGCTCCGGCTAAATCTACCACTTCCGGTTCGGGTGGCGACTGGATTTCATCAGTGACGGAATCGACATACACCTCATTCTGGACAATAGGGACAACATTATCAACAGCTGGCATTATCTCCCCTTCCGGCACTTGAACATCCTGCATCCCATCATCAACGGGTTCGGCAGCGGCATCAGAAACAGATTCCGGCTCAACCGCTTCGACGAGGACATTTTCAGAACCACCTTCAACGTCCTGGGTCAACTTTGCGCTTGCCGGTTTGGATTCCAAATCCGGCTCGTCATCAGAAGGCTTATTTTCAATCTCTTCTTCAGGGGATACTGATTCATTAGCGGATACGATCTGCGCCTCTGTTGCCGGCTCTGATGTTTCTGCCGCTGCCGGGGAATCGGCCAGCCGTTGAGAGACAGTAGATTCAGACAGCTCTGTAGCCGCTAAAGGGGTTTCACCGGCCTCATCAGATAATGTGTCCGCCGGGGGGGTTTCTGCCTGCGGCAAAGGCGGCGGAGACTCTGCCACTTGAACTTTTTGGCCGACGCCTTTGTCCTCGGTTTGCGGTTGTTGTCCTTCTGCTGCCATCATTGCACCGCAGTAGGTGCATGCCCCGGCAATGGTGTTTACGGAATGACCACAAGTTGGGCAACTCATGAGTTTGGAATCCATCTGGTTCTACTCCTTCTATTCAGAACGGCTTGATTTTTTATCGCCAATATACACAACGTTCTGCATAATTGACCCATACGAAGGCTTTTTAATCAACAATTGTTAAATTATACCATTATTTTAGTAAAAAGACGTCCCGATGTCAAATTACAATAATTATTTACTATACTATCAATTGGTTGCCATATTATAATTCTTGCATTTGACAGAACGCGAACCGTTCGATAGGCTGGATGCCGGAAGGTGAGAATTTCTCATTGCCGACTATTGTTGAATCATCGACTGCGCTGGATGAAAACTCATGAAAAAGAAAAAAGCGCTAATTTTCATCAGTATCATTGCTATCGCAGTTACCAACAGTTTTTGGCCCTTCAAAGCCGCAGCCCTGGAGCATACGTGTCAGATCAAGGCCGATCGCGATAATATTCATCTTTATGTTCGTGATGTTGATCGAGACGGCAACCCGACCCGACGAATAATTTTTCGGGGATGGTTGCTGCAGGGTCAGACGATCTCCCTCAAAAGCCTTTCCGGCCGCATCAGCGTCAATTTTAAAGCGGATTCTGCCAAGCGCGGGTCAGGGAGCAATGAATTAAAATGCAGCGGCAACCAAACCCACACGCTGCCCTAGAGTTTCCGGGCATCGAAGATGCTGTCCTGCAATGAAACCTGAATTTCAAAAATGAGTGTCCGCTATAAAGCCATTGTATCATCGGATTGGAACGAGTGCCTGGCACCCTGTGGGCCATTTGACTTCATATCTTTTAACTTTCCGGAAATCAAACCTCAATTAAATGCCATTTTCCAGCAGTACACCGGCAATCAAATCGCTCTGGGGGAAGCCGTCGGACAAATCCGGCATTTATGGTCCGATCCGGTAAAGCCGGAACAAATGGATGCATATCTGGATGAAGCCTTCACCACCTATAGCGGTGTCGCGAATCTGATCGAATGGTGTCTGAGCAGAAACATTCTGTTTATGATCAACACCACCGGCATGATCGGCTATTTCCAGCGGGTTTTTGCCAAGGGTCTCCTGCCCCGCGTGCCGGTAATATCGGCCCATCCAATGGTAAGCTTTCCGGAGAACAGCAGCGATCCCCGATACATCTATGATCTTTTCGAGACCGGGGACAAAGCTAAAAACAGCGAAACGGTCATTCGCTCAATGGGCATACCCGCCGATAAAGCAATATTGATGGGAGACAGCGGGGGAGATGGTTCTCACTTTGAATGGGGGTCGAAGACCGGCGCCTTTTTAGTAGGAAGCATGACTAAAACGTCTCTGGATGATTACTGCAGCAAAAAAAATATCCTGATCAACCTACGCTTTGGGGTAGATTACTCGCAGGACGATAAAAAAGATGTTCAAAAAGAAATGCAGGTAAATTTTATGGACCTGGCCACTACGATCGAAGCGATCGTGAATAGCTAATCATAAAGCAATTGAGCAATTAATATTGACGCTGTGTATTCGGGTTATTAATTTAGACAGTGCTAATAAAATTGAGGTGATAACTAATAAAATATATGAATACCCGATTAATTCGAATAAAAGGTGCCCGCCAGCACAATCTCAAAAATCTGGATCTTGATATCCCGCTAAATCAAATTACCGTCGTCACCGGTGTCAGCGGTTCGGGCAAATCCTCTCTGGCCTTTGACACCCTGTATGCCGAAGGCCAGCGCCGCTATGTGGAAACTTTCTCTCCCTATGCCAGGCAATTCATGGATCGCATGGATCGCCCCCAGGTCGACAAGATCGAGGGAATTCCGCCGGCCATTGCCATCGACCGCAAAGACCCGGTCCGCACATCGCGCTCCACCGTTGGCACCATGACCGAAATTACCGACTACGTGAAGCTGTTGTACGCTCGTCTCGCGCAGCTCCATTGTCGCTCCTGCGGTCAGCCGGTAGAACCGGAAAGCCCGGCCCGGGTCTGGCATTTACTGCACAAACAGCCCGCCGGATCACACGTGGTCATTACGTTTCCGTATATGATCAACGGCGCTTCTGCGGACGAAGTTCGCAAGGCGCTGATGCAGTTAGGCTTTGATCGCCTGTTTGTCGCCAACCGTATCATTCAGCTGGATGACTGGCTGCCCAACCGCCGTCAGAAAGAGATAGCGGTGTTGGCCGACCGGCTCATCCTGCGCCCTTCGGATAAAGCCCGGGTGCTGGACTCCCTGGAACTGGCTTTCCGCTTTGGCGGTGGTCGGCTGGACCTCTGGATTCAGCCGGATGGGCATTATGCCTTCAGCAACCGGTTGGAATGTGCCCGCTGCAAAATAGAATACGCAGCACCGATGCCCAATCTTTTTTCCTTCAACAGCCCCGCAGGTGCGTGTGACACCTGCCGCGGTTTTGGCCGCACGATCGGTATCGACATGGACCTCGTGATACCGGACCACGCGCTATCCCTGGCACAGGGCGCGATCAAACCATTCGGCACTTCCGACAACGGGCGCATGGAGTTTGAGGACCTGAAGGATTTTTGCCGGCGCAAGAAAATTCCAACCACAATCCCATTTCGCAAGCTGATAGCGGCCCATAAGAAAGCCATTATCAAAGGAAATTCCACCTACTACGGCGTCGAAGGGTTTTTCCGCTGGCTGGAATCCAAAACCTACAAAATGACGGTGCGGGTATTTCTGTCCCGCTATCGCAGCTATGATGTCTGCCGGGAATGCAGCGGCACCCGCTTTAAGCCGGAGACCCGTCTGTACCGTCTCGGGGGACAGAATATCGCTCAGATCTATGCCATGAATGTCGCCCGGGCGCTGGCCTTTTTCAAGACATTGCCGGTGCCGGCCCGGGATGAAGCCGGCTTGCTTGTCTTGCAGGAAGTCAACAATCGTCTGAACTATCTCAGGGATGTCGGGCTGGAATATCTGACCCTCGATCGTCAATCCCGCACCCTGTCCGGCGGCGAGGTCCAGCGGGTCGCGCTGGCGTCCGCATTGGGATCATCGCTGGTCAACACGCTTTATGTGCTGGACGAGCCCAGTATCGGCCTGCATCCCCGTGATAATCATCGCCTGATTCGCATATTAAAAGGGTTGCGCAATTTATCGAATACCGTCGTGGTGGTGGAGCACGACCCCGAAATTATTCGCGAAAGCGACAACCTGCTGGATCTGGGTCCTCAAGCGGGCGAAAAAGGCGGCCAGGTTATGTATTTCGGACCCACCGCCAAGGTGAATGGTTCCCTGACCGGACAGTACCTGAAAGGCCAGCGCAAAATACCGGCGGCCGGCCGGCAGCGCAGTCCGGGCCGCGGCCGTTGGTTGACGATCAAGGGCGCCGCTGAAAATAACCTGAAACAAATTGATGTTCGTATCCCCCTGGGATTGTTTGTCTGCTTAACCGGCGTTTCCGGATCGGGCAAATCAACTCTGGCGGAAGAAATCCTGTATAAAGCCGCCAAGAGGGCCCTGGGAAATCAGGAGGGACGTCCCGGCGAACACACTGCCATCATGGGTTTAGACCACATTACCGATGTCGTGCTGGTGGACCAGCGCGCGATCGGTCGCACGCCGCGTGCCAATGCCTTGACTTACACCAAAGCCCTGGACCCGATTCGGCGTCTGTTGGCGGATACTTCCGAGGCGCAGACAGCAGGACTGGGTCCCGGTCATTTTTCCTTTAATGTGGCCGGCGGGCGCTGCGAAACCTGCAAAGGCGAAGGGTTTGAAAAGGTGGAGATGCAGTTTCTGTCCGATGTATATATCACCTGTCCGGACTGCAGCGGCAAACGCTTCAAATCCGATGTGCTGGATGTCCATTACCGGGGGCAGAACATTCATGATATCCTGAGCATGACGGTGAATCAGGCCCGGGTGTTTTTTAAGGATCGTAAAAAAATCATTGCCGCGCTGCAGCCCCTGGCTGATGTGGGACTGGGCTACATCCGCCTGGGGCAGCCGATCAACACCATGTCCGGCGGTGAAGCCCAGCGTCTCAAACTATCCCGCTACGTTAAAATCGGTTCGCTGAAGGCCGCGCCAAAACTGTTCATATTTGACGAGCCGACCACCGGCCTGCATTTTGATGATATCGCAAAGCTCCTGGCCGCTTTACAGCGGCTGGTGGAAGGCGGCAACTCGGTATTGGTGATCGAACATAATATGGATGTCGTTAAAACCGCCGACTGGGTCATCGATCTGGGACCGGATGGCGGTGATGCCGGCGGTCGGGTAGTGGCAACCGGCCCCCCGGGGGAGATTGCCAAAAATATCAAATCACACACCGGCCGATTTTTAAAAGCCTATCTGAAAGATACCGGAAGGTTGAAACACCAAAAAACAATTCCCGCAGGTGTTGCCGAACCGTTGGCATCATTTACCAAGGCTTCGCTTTCAAATGCGATTGCCTTGAAAGGTGCCCGGGAGCATAATCTAAAAGACATCGACCTGGAATTGCCCCACAACGAATTGGTGGTGCTGACCGGTGTGTCCGGCTCCGGCAAATCCACCCTGGCCTTTGATATTTTATTTGCCGAGGGCCAGCGCCGCTATCTTGAAAGTTTGGCGCCCTACGTGCGCCAGTACATGAAGATTCTGGAACGGCCGGAAGTCGACCTGGTGACCGGATTGGCTCCGACGGTGGCCATTGAACAACGCACCAGCTATGCCAGCCGACGTTCCACCGTGGCCACCCTGACCGAAATCTATCATTATTTGCGACTGCTTTACAGCAAGCTCGGCATCCAGCATTGCCCGGGCTGTGACCGAAAATTGTCGGCCCAAACCCAGACGGCCATTGTCGACCAGATCCGCCGGCGTTACCCGGATAAAGCAGCCACCGTGCTGGCCCCGAAAGTGTTCGGCCGCAAGGGTTTTCACAAAGATGTGCTGGCGCGCGCCCGTAAACAGGGGCTTAAAAAGGCCCGTATTGACGGTAAAATAACAGCGATAAAAGAGGGCCAGGCCCTGAGCCGTTATCACGAGCACAACATTGATCTGGTCATCGGACGGCTGCCCGCCAAAGACCTGGAGGGGCTGGTAGACCGGGCGCTGGAAGAAGGCAACGGCACGCTGATAATTGTAGATCGTGGACGCAATGACGATGTATTCAGCCTGCATGGCATCTGCCCCACCTGTGGTATCGGTCTTGAGAGCCTCGACCCACGCCTGTTTTCCTTTAACAGTAAACAGGGTGCCTGCCTGAAATGCGGCGGGCTCGGCACCATTGGGGAAGCGGATAATGAGGACGGCGCCGATCTGAAAGTGTGCTCCGAATGCAGTGGCAGTCGCTTGAAACCGCAGGCTATGGCAGTCAAGGTCGGCCGGTACAGCATCTGGGATCTGACTCAAAAACCGGCGCGGGATGTCTATCAACTCATCAAAAAACTGGCGTTTAACTCCCATGAAAAACCGGTGGCCGAGCCGATCGTGGCCGAACTGCTGGCCCGTCTGGCACTGTTGAATCAGCTGGGGTTGTCCTATCTCTCCCTGGCCCGCAGCGGAAATACCCTTTCCGGTGGTGAGGCTCAGCGAATTCGCCTGGCCGCCCAGCTGGGATCAAATTTGACCGGTGTTTGCTATATTTTAGACGAGCCCACCATCGGGCTGCACGCCCGGGACAACCGCATCCTGATCGATGCCCTGAAAACGCTGCGCGACCGGGGCAATACGATTCTGGTGGTAGAGCATGATGAAGAAACCATCCGCGAAGCCGACACCATTGTCGATTTGGGACCCGGTGCCGGCCAGGGCGGCGGTCTGGTGGTGGCTTCAGGCAAACTTTGCGACTTGAAAAAAGTTCCCTTATCGGTGACCGGCGCCCTGCTCGACGGAAATCCGAAAAAAATCACCTCGCGCCTGCGGCCCTATAAAAAATTGCCCGCCATCTTGATTCAGAAAGCCGCCGTCAACAACCTCAAGAATATTAACTCTAAAATTCCGCTGGGCCGCCTGATTGCAGTCTCCGGCGTTTCCGGTTCGGGAAAATCCAGCTTGCTCAAAGAAACATTGTACCGCGGTTTGCGCAACCGACTGTTAAAGCAGCGCCGGCCGGCCGGCCGGTGCAAGGATATTAAAGGCTGGCAGAATCTCGCGCGCGTGTTGGAAGTCGACCACAGTCCGATCGGCCGCACACCGCGTTCGGTACCGGCTTCCTATGTCGGGTTTTTGTCGGAAATTCGCAAATTATTCTCGCTGACCCCGCCGGCCCGTGCCAGAGGATATTCGTCCGGCCGCTTTTCATTTAATGTGGCCGCCGGTCGATGCGAAACCTGCAAGGGACAGGGCCGGCCGAAGGTGGCAATGAGTTTTTTGCCCGATGTCTATGTGCCCTGTGACGTCTGCCGGGGCAAACGCTTCAACAACGAAACCCTGGCCGTTCAGTATCGCGGCAAGAACATCGCCGAAATCCTGGAAATGACCTTTGCCGAAGCAGCCAGATTTTTTACGGCCATCCCCACTATCCGGCGTGCCGTGCAATTTGTATGTGATGTCGGCCTGGGTTATTTGTGCCTGGGACAGCCCAGCCCGACCCTGTCCGGCGGAGAAGCTCAGCGCATCAAACTGGCCCAACAACTGGTAAAGCGCTCCTACGGGCACACCCTTTACATCCTGGATGAACCCACCACGGGCCTGCACATGGCCGATGTCCAGCGCTTGATCGACGTCCTTCAAAAACTGGTGGATGAAGGCAATACCGTGGCCGTCATCGAACACAACATGGAAATTATCCGTGAAGCAGACTATATTATCGACCTGGGCCCCGAAGGCGGCGACGAAGGCGGCCGGGTGGTTGCCAGCGGATCCCCCGAAGAAATATTAAAGTTCACCAAAAAATCTCATACAGCAAAATGGTTTCAGAAGTATTTACAAGGTAGTTAGCTTTAAATTCCAAGCACCAAAATACAAATCCCAAATAAATATCAATAACCAAAATTCAAAATCCCAAACAGAAAGAACCAAAGATGCTGAATAATTGATCGCATTGTTTTGATGATTGGTATTTGGAATCTTTGTCTTTTACTTTCAAACTTGTCATTGAAATAAAAATATCGTATCGTAACAGTAGGTTATTTTACATTTTTTCGACCGTACCAGATCTGTATTCCTGAAGAATCAATCCAGTAACGTAACCTCCCAATCAACCAGGAGCCTAATTATGTCGCAAAAATTGTCGCAAAAATTTGAGCTAAAAGCTGCCGACCTCCGATGTGTCTGCGACCACAGAGTTTTCAAATTTAAAAACACCTCGCAGATCAAACCCCTGGATGAAGTCATCGGCCAGGAAAGGGCGGTGCAGGCACTCGAATTCGGGCTGAATATGAACCATTCCGGGTATAATATCTTTGTGACGGGACTCGAAGGTACCGGCAAATCCACCATCGTCCAAGATTATGTGACCAAGCACGCCCGAACACTGCCCAAACCGAATGACTGGTGTCTGGTCAATAATTTTAAAGATGAATTTCGCCCGCACGCCATCGAAGTTCCCAGCGGCAAAGCAGTCCAACTCAGCAAAAAAATAAACCGCTTTATCCAGATTCTGAAAAAAGACCTGCCGGCAGCATTTGAAAGTGAAATGTATCTCAAACGGCTGTCCGCAATAAAAACCAGGTATTCGGAGAAGCAAAGTCGACTTTTTCAAAAAATCGAAACATATGCCGCGAAAAAAAATCTACAGATTCTGACAACGGATGAAGAGTTTGAGACGGTCCCCGTGGTCGATGGCCAACCGCTCACAGCGGAAGATTTTAACAACCTTTCAATTGATCAGAAAACTGAAATTGAAGAAAATATCCGCCAGATCAAGAACCAGATTGAAATGTCATCGGTGGAAGTCGACAAATTAAACATCGCCCTGCGCAGCGACGTTGAAGAGTTGATGGATGAAGTCACCCAATCCGTCGTTCAATCCCGCCTGGAGAAAATCAGGTCCGAATTTAAAGACAGCCGTAATATCATGGTCCACATTGATGCAGTTGAGCAGGACATCATTGAAAACGTCAATTTTTTTATGCCCGCGGAAGAAGGCGGCAGCGGCGAAGAGAACATATTTTTACTTCCTCAAAAATCCAAACTGCACCGCTACCAGATCAATCCCTTAACAGATCACGGACCGCCGAAAGGGGCTCCGGTCATCTTTGAAACCAATCCGACCTATCACAATGTAATGGGTCGTATCGAAAAACGCGCCCACATGGGTACCGTTACAACAGATTTTACCATGGTTCAGGCCGGCTCTCTACTGGAAGCCAACGGCGGCTTTCTGATAATGGATATGGAATCCGTGCTGACGAACCCCTACGTCTGGGAAGCACTCAAGCGGGCGCTGCAAAACAAAAGCATTCAAATCGAAGATATCGCCGAAGAAAGCGGGTTTGGGACGGTTTCCCTGCGTCCGGAGGCCATTCCCCTGAAAGTAAAAGTCATATTGCTGGGCAGCTATGATGCCTTTGAAGTGCTGCAAAATTATGATCCGCGATTTAACAAGACCTTCAAGGTCCGGGCCGATTTTGACCACGAAGTGGAAAGAAACGCGGATACGGTCCAACAATATGCGCGATTCATTGCCCGGGTTTGCCGGGAAGAAAACCTGCTGGCCTTCACGCCCAAAGGTGTGGCGACCATCGTGGAGTACGGCGAAAAATACGTGTCCGACAGAGACAAACTTTCCATTCGCTTCGGTCCGTTGCTGGGGGTTTTAAGGGAAGCTGATTATTGGGCGCGTAAAAACAACGCCAGGTATGTTAGCGATAAATATGTGGTCAAGGCCTTTAACAAATATCGCTTCCGCTACAACCTCTATGAAGAAAAAATCCACGATTCCTATCGCGACGAGACCATCATGATTGATGTGGATAGCGATGTCGTCGGTCAGGTTAATGCCCTGGCTGTTTATCAGATCGGCGAATTCTCCTTTGGCCGTCCGGTTCGCATTACGGCCGAAGCGTTTATGGGCAAAGAAGGGGTTATCAACATCGAACGGGAAGCCAATCTCAGCGGCAGTACCCATGATAAAGGGGTGCTGATTCTCTCCGGTTACGTGGGAAGAACATTTGCCCAGAGTTATCCGCTAAACCTGTCAATCAGCATCACCTTTGAACAAAGCTACGATGGCATCGACGGCGACAGTGCCTCATCCACCGAATTGTATGCTATTCTTTCCAGCCTTTCGGATATCCCCATCAAACAGGGGATTGCCGTCACCGGGTCCGTCAATCAAAAAGGACAAATCCAGGCCATCGGCGGTGTCAATCATAAAATCGAGGGGTTTTATGAAGTTTGCAAAACCAAGGGTTTTACGGGGAAACAGGGTGTGATGATACCCCGGGCCAATCAAAGAAACCTCATGCTCAGCAAGGAAGTCATCGATGCCGTCAAAAAACGTAAATTTCACGTGTATCAAGTTGCAACGGTTGAAGACGGCATCGAAATACTAACCGGCACGCCGGCCGGCAAAGCGGACCGGGACGGTAATTTTCCAAAAGGCACGGTATACGGCGCTGTTCAGCAAAAGCTGAAGCAATATTATCAGCGGTCTTTAGAATTGAAAAAAGAATTGGAATAATTCGATTGCGGATTGCGGATTGTGGATTTTAGGTAATTTAGATCACTTTAGGCATTCGTTTACAGTACAGCCAGTTTAGGCTAACCTGGCCCAGAGAACCAGGTTTTATAAGCATGAATGAATTGCGCTATGCAAAAGAAAAAACCATACGGGGAGACGCTTAAAGAAAAGTTGATCGCCAGTGCCAAAGACCGTTTGCACAACTTCCTGCTGGCAGACGGGGCGATTCGCGGGGTGATCATGAATGGTACGCGAATGGTCAATGAGATGCGGGCCAACCACGAACTGGGGATTCTGGAAACCCTGGTTCTGGGACGGGCTTATTTAGGTGCCGGCTTAATGTCGGCCGACTTAAAAAGCAATGACCGGATCAGCATTAAGTTTGACTGTTCAGGACCGATCAAAGGGCTGGTGGTGGAGGCCAACGCCTTCGGCGAAGTCCGGGGATTTCTGAAACAGGTGCCCATCCCTCTGGACAACCCCATGGAAGATTTCGATCTGTCCCCGTTCTTCGGTGCTGGATTTCTCTCCGTGACGAAATACCTGGAAGATGCCAAGCAGCCGTTTACCGGGCAGGTAATGCTAAAATACGGCAACATTGCCAAAGATCTGGCCAACTACTTCCTCACTTCCGAGCAGGTGCCCACAGCCTTTAATCTGAGCATTAAATTTGATAAAAAGGGTGAAGTCACGGGGGCCGGCGGATTGTTTCTACAGGCCATGCCCCGGGCAGATGATGATTTGACGGCCAGCCTGGAAGAGCGGGTAACCCGCCTGCCTTCACTGGGGGAGGTATTTACGACAGACAATGATCCGGTATTGCTGGTCACCGAAACCTTTAAGGATTATTCACCGCAGTTTTTAGCGAATCGTCGCATCGAGTTTATGTGCCATTGCAACCCGGAAAAGGTGCACAGCCTGTTAACATTGCTGCCGATAGATGAGTTAAAAGATATCCGTGATAATGGACCGTTTCCGCTGGAAATGTGCTGCCACTACTGCAACACGCTCTATCACTTCACGCGTCAGAACCTTCAGGAGATTTACGGCAAAAGGTACCCAAATAATTGATCCGCCCTGAAAAATTCATATCAAGGGATTGCGAAGTTTTTATCAGAAGCCCAGGAAATTAGCGGAGTGGATGATCGGCAGCGGAATCGGATGCTGTCTGAGACCATTAGGGATCGTTATGAATGAACAGCTTTGCACGACGGTGTTATTTTAGCATCCAATCCCGGTGTTGCCCACAATATTCCGTATTCATTTTGATTCCTGTTCATTCATTACGAACCCTTAGGGTCGAGTTCATGCGATTTCGGTGGCGATTATCCACGGAGCGGATCGGCATGAAAAACTACCCGATCCCTCAATTATGTAAATTATGACGAAATTCAATCAAACAATCAATTCATATCGCCTTACACCCTAAACCCTATACCCTACACCCTACACCCTTTCACCTTTAACCTTTATCCTTTTACCTTTCGCCTTCCTTAATCATCCAACTCAATAAACTCAACAAACCCAACGAACTCAGTAAACTATTGAGCCGTTCCCTGCCCCATCTGGCCCCTTTGCTTCTTCATCTGCTGAATCATTTCATCCACCGAGCGTCCGGTGGGCGCCATGGCAATGGGGTTTACTGCCAGCAGTGCTTCCCAGGCCGCAATGGCGCCGTCAAAATTCTGCATATCGTGCAGGAGCACGATTCCTTTGTTTAACCGCGAAGGCTCATGTTTGGGATCTACCTCGATGGCTTTATCAAATGCTTGCAGGGCTTCTTGCGGTTTGCCGCTGCGCCGATACATGACACCCAGATCGGTCCAGACATTGGCATTGTTAGAATCCAGTTCCAAAGCTTTGCGGTAAGCCCAGATGGCCTTTTCGTGCTGACTGGAATCAAAATATTCGTTTCCCAGCTGAACCCATGCTTTCGTATTCTGTGGATTTTTGGCGGTTTCATCTTCAAGTGACGCAATCATATTGGGTCGAGCGGGCGTGGCAACCTGTGCTTGCGGTGCCTGGGCTTGAGGCCTGCCCGGTATGGCTCCCGAATCGGATTTTAGCACAGCAAACATCACTCCGCCGAAAAAGCCCACCGCCAGGGCCAAAAGTGCGCCCAGCCAGAAAGTTTCTTTGCGAACATACTGAGCATTATCTTTTTGCTTATTTTTCGCCATAATTTTCTCCTAAACAAATTCACCCATGGGTTACCCAAAGGCCAAAGTGACAAAGCGCAAAAAGATAATATTTCCAAATCTTTTTGCAATTATTTAGTGTTCCCATCGGTTTAAGTATTTAAATTGAACTTCGCTTTCAGCGGCTTCGGATCCGGGCTTTTTGAACATGATCAGGTTATAAATTAAAGCGATAGCTTGGAAAGTCAATATGACTGATTCTAGGTTGCGCGGATTAGCCTGCAACGAGCCGTTCGGCCCCGAGCTCACGACCGAACAGGTTATTTTCAGGCATGAGCACCAAACGCCGGATCTGTTTTCGGCCGTTTTTATTCCCGCGATCAACCTTTGACATATCCTCCATCGTACTTAAATTGTTCTAAAAAGATAAATCAATGGAAGCCGGAACCTTGAATCGCTCAACCTGGGTTTTTGTAAATCTATGTCCTAATTCGGATAAACCGGAGCCGAAAAGGTCTCAAGCCAAGACGCCAAGATTTAATTATTGCTTTACCTTTGCGTGCTTTGCGACTTTGCGAGAATAATTTTCATCAAAAATGTCGTAGATCCGCTCTGGAGGGCAAAACTTTAAATTTAAGACCCTAATTATAATCGAATGAAGAAACATCCAAATATATCACCATTTAAACGCTGTTTAATGTTTTTGGCAGCATTTTTAGCTCTATTTGCCTCTACCGCAGCTTCACAGGCTGCCGCTCTAAGTGCGGCGCACCACCTTCATATCGAACTGGTTCCGGCGGAAATGAAGCTGATCGGCAGGGATGATATCACGGTTCAAACAGATGATACCGGAATTCTGGCTTTCCGTGTTTCGGAAAATCTGACTCAGATCAAAGTTATGGTGGGCGGTGATCCGCGTGATTTTGAATTCAATAGCGGCCGTTTGCTGCTATACCTTGAGCCCCAAGAACAAGCCGCTGAATTGCAAATCAGAATTCATTATAGCGGGATTTTTGACGATCCGGTTCCGCTGCGTCCCGTAAACACGGAAAACCCCGGTTATGGGGTAACCGGAACGATCTCGCCCAAGGGCAGTTTCTTGCTGGCCGGTGCCGGATGGTATCCTGAACTGATAAACGGCCAGGCAACTTATCGGGTCACAGTCGATGCTCCGGCCGGATTGATTGCCGTCACTGCGGGCCGCTCCCGGGGGCATTTAACCGAAAACGGAAAAACCATATCCATCTGGGAAGTGGATTATCCGGTCCGGGGTCTGGCTCTGTCAGTTGCCCGTTATGTGGTTGAGGAAAAATCAGTGGGCCAGGTGACGGCGGCAACCTACCTGTTACCACAAAACCAGCATCTGGCCGCCTCATACCTGCGTGCCACCGCCGGCTATATTGCCCTTTATTCGGATCTATTCGGTACATATCCCTTTCAAAAATTCGCCGTAGTTGAAAACTTCTTCCCGACCGGATTCGGTTTTCCTTCCTACACATTGATGGGAGGAACGGTGCTGCGATTGCCGTTTATCGTTCATACCAGCCTGGGGCATGAAATAGCTCACTGCTGGTGGGGAAACGGTGTATATGTAGATTACGACACGGGCAACTGGAGTGAAGGCTTAACGTCATATGTGGCGGATTATCTGTTTAAGGAAATGAAATCAGAAAAAGCGGCCCTGGATGCAAGGCGACAGTGGTTGAGAAACTTTGCAACGCTCGTCCGGCCGGACAATGATTTTGCGCTGAGCCAGTTTCAGAGTCGCTACAATCCGGTCACCAAGACCATCGGCTATGACAAAAGTGCCATGGTCTTCCATATGATCCGGCAGTTGATCGGTGAAGAAGCCTTCTGGGGAAGCTTGCGCGATCTGTATCGGGCCCGCCTGTTCCGGCAGACCTCCTGGTCCGACCTGCAGCGGACCTTTGAAAACCGGGGAAAACAATCCCTGCAGAATTTCTTTGACCAGTGGGTCTACCGCAAGGGTGCCCCACGCATTTCCCTGGATGCCGTTTCGGCGAACCACACCGGTAACAGCTGGCAAGTCACCGGAAAAATCACCCAGGATCTGCCCTTTTATGACTTTTCCTTAACGCTGGCACTTGAAACCGGGCAACAGACAATTACACGAAAAATAAGCGTATCCGACCAGGTGACATTTTTTGAGCTGAACAGCGCCGATCCGCCCCTGAAACTCACGGCCGATCCCGCTAATGATATTTTTAGACGGCTAGCCCCAGCGGAAATACCGCCGGCCGTCAATGCCCTAAAAAGTTCATCGTCGGTGGTAACCGTTCTGTCCGATCAACTGAATCCTGCTCTGGAGAAAGCCGCCAGAACGCTGGCCCTTTCATTGGGCCTGAAACACAATAAATTTATTACTGAAGATGAATTGAACCGGCAACGGCTGGCTGAAAACGACATTTTGATAATCGGACGCCCCCGGTCGGCAGATTTCTTAAAAAATATTCCAGCCGCAGTCGACATCCGAGCCAAATCTTTTTCACTTGAAAAATCGGTATATGACAAGTCGTCCGATGCTTTTTTTGGGGTGTTTAATCATCCCTATGCGAAAAATCGTATTACCGCCCTGTTCATGCCGTTGTCGACGAAATATGCTGAGATTGTGGCCGCAAAAATCACACATTATGGCAAATACAGTTATCTCGCCTTTCAAAGCGGCAAAAATCAGGCTAAGGGATTTTGGCCGGTGGAACAATCGCCGCTGATCCATGAATGGGATCAAGGGCAGTGAGAAGGTGGAATAAATTGAAGTAGGAAGTCACGCCCTGGGTGGCGACGGCGGGAGTTGTTGGACCTTATCGAGCATCGAGTATCGAGAGCCCAGTATCGAAGGATATTAAAATGAAGCGCATTTTTACAATTATATTATCTGTGGTCGTATTATTCGGCGTGCTGGAAGCAGTACAGGCGCATTTAACCCACCGGATATATGATCTCCAAAATAATAAAGAACTGGTCATCTCCGATGCAATTTCCGACCTCAAAAAAAATCGGATCATTCTCGTTGGCGAGCACCACAGTAATATAAACCACCACGAGGCTCAGGTGGATGTCATACGGACGCTCAAAGAGTCAGGTACTCAGGTGGCTATCGGGCTGGAAATGTTCCGCAGTGACAGCCAGCAGACGCTGGATCGATGGGTGGCCGGTAATATCGACGAAAAAGATTTTCTGGAAATATTTTACGACAATTGGGGGTATTCCTGGGAAAATTACCGTGTGATTTTTGACTACGCCCGAAAAAAGAAGATACCGTTGATCGGGCTCAATGTATCGCGGGATATTACCCGGCAAGTGTCACGCCAGGGATTTAAGTCTCTTAACAAAGAGCAAAAAGGCAAACTGTCGAACATTGCCTGCCGGGTTGATAAAGAATACATGGACTACATTAAAAAAGCCTTTGGCGGTCATACCCACGGCAAACTTAATTTTACCTATTTTTGTGAGGCTCAACTGGTGTGGGATACGGTGATGGCCATCAATGCGCTCGATTACCTGAATAAAAACCCGAACGCAATGGTTGTCGTTTTAACCGGCACCGGGCATGCGCAGAAAAATGCCATTCCAAGACAAATCCGCAAACGTTCAGAAGTTTCCCATGCGGTTATCCTGCCTGAAATAAAAGGCGTAATCGATTCTGAAACCATTGATCAATCGGATGCTGATTATATCATGTTGGGATTGTAGGAGAATTTAATAAACTGTAGACCATGGGAAGCCGGTCAAATGATGATATGCTCTGATAAGCCAAATCGGATTGTTAAATGAACTTCTGCAGCAATTGTGGTCAGCCGATGACACACCGGACGCCGCCGGGTGATGATCGTTCGAGGTTTTATTGTGAATCATGCGGTGTGGTCCACTATCAGAATCCCAAACTGGTGGTCGGATGCATTCCGGAAACGGAAGATCAAATTTTACTATGCCGTCGTGCCATCGAGCCCGGTTATGGAAAATGGACACTGCCGGCAGGCTATCTGGAAAACGGAGAATCCGTTGCCGCAGGCGCGAAACGCGAGACACTCGAAGAAGCCCGGGCCAGGGTTGAAATTTTGGCACCATATGCGTTATATAATATTTGTCATGCAGACCAGATTTATTTAATGTTTCGGGCCCGACTGAAAGGCAACAGCTTCCAGGCAGGCAGAGAAAGTCTTGAAGTCAAATTGTTTAGTGAAAACGATATCCCGTGGGGAGAAATAGCCTTCCGCGTAATTGAAGCAACACTATTACAATATTTCGATGACCGCCGGGCCGGCCGGTATTCCTTTTTCATGGGAAGTATACCTAAACCCTAATCCGGACAAGCCGGAATTGAAGATTGCAAATTGAATATTCAATATTCAATCGTAAATATTCAATCATCTGAGGTCTTCTAATGAAGTTTATCAATCTTCGGAATTTGCCACACAAAACGGTACGCTTAGGGATTGCATTTATAATCTCATCCCTGCCGATCTTAGTATCCTGCAGTGACAATCATGACTCTGCCGACCAATCTTCACTGCCGACTGATACGGAAAGTTTTACGTTTTTTGACCTTGGAAAAACGATTAAGTTAACAAAAGGCGTCAGGAGTGATTTGAATAACAAGCTTGGTCGCGATGCGATCGAACGCCGTAGTATTCTGGATTTAGAAATTAACTACCGCGGATTTTTAAAAAGGCATTTCCCGGAATTAGCGGCGCTTAATCAAAAACTAAACTCTCCACCCGGAGAAAGGGTTGAGCACAATACGGTAAAGCTGATGTATCGCTACGCTCAGAAAAGAAATGTGCCGTTTAGTCTTGTTGAACTTGTTTTTTCAGATTACACCAAAACTCCGATTCTATTCAAAATCAACTTCAAAGTGGATGAAGCAAATACCGTCGAAACCCTGCAGGAAAAATACGGTCTGCCGGAAGTCATCGATTGGAAAGAAGAAAATGGGAAATCTTTGTTCTGGAAGAAAAACGGCGACATATTAATCGTATCCCGCATACCCGATCGATTCGGCAATATCGATCATCAAATCGTGATTTATTATACTGACAATTTAAAACTACTCAATAATACGGAAAGAAGAGAAAAAGAAGAACAGGAACAGCAAAGGGCAAAAACGGGGAAGAAGGCGTTTTGAACTTTACAATAGTCCCGAGGTCCAAAGTTATGGCACAAAAATCATTAAATAACTCTGAGGAATCATTATTAAGTATCCATCTAAAAGACTATGAGCTGACTAGAGAAGAAATTATTTTGCGATTGAAAGAAAAAAATACAATTTTAAAATATCTTGTTCTACTAATTGGCGCTGTCATAGCTGGATTGTGGTCCGATAAATCTGGCGCTTCAAACAGTCTCGTTTTAATGATTATCCCAATAATTTAAACTATCTTGGTATTTCTTTACAACTGGCATGATGATTGTGTCATCAAATTAGCATTTTACCTTCATAATGAAATTAGGCCCAAAATATGCACTATTTTAGGTAGAGATGATATTTTTACGTGGGAAGATTTTCAACACAAATTCAGGCAGAGTTCAAAAGTCCTTTCCTATCCCAATCTAGGCCGGTTGATAATTATCGTACCAATTTTAATATCAGCTGTTGGATACATTCTGATCGAAAGCATGCAAAATCTAAATTACTTTAAGTGGATATTAATTTTCATGGATATCCTTCTAATAGTAATAATTTTGATTGCATTTTTCGATGTTAATCGAGAATATAGGGATCTAAACATAGTTCAAACAAAAGCTAATTGATAAATGGAAATTTTAATTACTAAGAACAATTTTTTCCTCAAAGATGAAAAATTCATCAAAAAAGCTATCTTTTAACAGGGGTGTAAATCAGAATTGTTGGTGATTTAGCTCAAGCTCGCAAGGGGCAATATGACCGATTCTGTTCTTTTGCTTTGCACCTATAATCTTGCACTTTGAATCATAAAACCCGAAACCTAAACCTTAAACCCCTCTTATTGTCTTATTTTAGGAGTTCAACATGAAATGGATAACTCGATCACATGTCCACGTGGACAGGGTCGCCTGTCCATGGTTGATAACTCGTTTTATAGACTCCGATGCGGAATTTTTATTTGCACCCAAAAGCAAGGTGTTGGAAATCGCCCAACAAAAAGGGGCGATTGCTTTTGATACCCCCGGTGCAGAGCTTCATCACCAGGGGGATCTTTGCACGTTTGACGTCATTATCCAGCAGTATGGTTTAACCGATAAAGCCTTATTGCGAATGGCCAAAATCGTTAATGCCGCGGACACTGACCGGATGGAAAACGACCCGATCGCTGCCGGCCTTGAAGCAATCGCGGTTGGTTACAGCGTAAGGTTCCCGGATGATCTGGCAAACCTGGAAATGCAGTTTGAAGTTTATGACGCCCTGTATGCCTGGTGCCGGCTGGAAGTGGCCAGGGAAAGGCAAAGTTGATTGGTAGACTCGTTGAATAGTTGATTAGTTGACTGGTTTATTAAGTTATCCCCTAGTTGACTGGTTGATTAGGTCTAAAGGATTGGTCCTAATTATAGAAACACAATCAACTCATTTAGTACCCCGCATCCAGAAACCAGTATCCAGGAGCCAGATTCATCTGCCTTAAACCGTGCGCCGTGCGCCTTGAGCCCTGCGCCTGCCGAATCCAGCAACATGAATCAAATTCTACGCTTATCAACTTTTTTAGGTTTGCAGCGCAGCACCATCGGCATGCTTTTCATGGTCATCCTGGTTGGCATGGGCGAGCGGATGGCTGAGCGGTTTCTGCCGATTTACCTGATTGCCCTGGGCGGAGGTCCTATCGTCATCGGGTTGCTTAACGGCCTTGATAATTTGATGTCCGCATTGTACGCCTTTCCTGGCGGGTACCTTTCGGACCGCATGGGATTCAAAAAAGCACTGCTGGTTTTCAACCTGTTTGCCATGTTCGGATATTTGTTGGTCATCCTGATTCCGGCGTGGCCGGCAGTCCTGGTGGGGGCCCTGTTTTTTCTATCCTGGTCTGCGATATCGCTGCCGGCGACCATGAGCCTTGTTGCCAGAATGCTGCCCATGAACAAACGCACCATGGGTGTTTCCATGCATTCACTGGTGCGGCGAATTCCGATGGCGCTGGGGCCGATCATCGGTGGTTTGTCTATCGGCATATGGGGCGAAAGAGATGGCGTCCGGCTGGCATTCGTCGTTGCACTGCTCCTGGCGGTCCTGGCCGCTGTTATGCAGCAAAAAATGATCGCAGAAGATCCCGCCCGGGAATCCGACCGCACGCAATCCAAGAAACCCGAAAAAAATCCCCTGCGCCTCTTTCGTGAAATGTCACCGGCCTTAAGGCGGTTGCTGGTTTCCGATATTCTGGTTCGGTTTTGTGAGCAAATTCCCTATGCCTTTGTCGTTGTCTGGTGCATGAAGGTCATCCAAGCGCCGGTTACCGCATTTCAGTTCGGTATTTTAACCAGCATTGAGATGGCCACCGCAATGCTCGTCTACATTCCCGTGGCCTATCTCGCGGACCGCAGCACCAAAAAACCGTTTGTGGTCATCACATTTATATTTTTCACCTTGTTTCCGCTTGCGCTTCTTTTCGCCGGATCATTTGAATTTCTGGCATTCGCCTTTATTTTAAGGGGGCTCAAAGAATTCGGTGAACCCACCCGCAAAGCGCTTATTATGGACCTGGCGCCCGAAGACAGAAAAGCAGCCATGTTCGGCCTTTATTACCTGATGCGCGATGTGATCGTTTCCATAGCAGCTTTCGGCGGAGCCTTCCTGTGGCTAATCGAACCACAGGTAAATTTTCTGGTAGCTTTCTTATTCGGAGTTATCGGCACCGCAAGCTTTGCGTTGCGGGGCAAAGATCTGTCTAACTAAATTCACCCTAACGTTGCATAAATTCTTGTCATCAAGCCTGGCCGTTATGTCTGAGATCGTTGCTTTTTCCGGGCAGATGCTGGATGCTTGATACTTGATGCTGGATATCTAACAGGACACTATCGGTGAATTTCAACGACATCCAGTATCC